>OGMF01000127.1_pt1 | contig 88601 bp, 66 predicted proteins | sample 1572921 | NCBI WGS metagenome assembly OGMF01 (sample SAMEA2581919, study PRJEB24529) | metagenome | biome: Human gut stool | place: China | collected 2011 | reverse complement strand
GACGTGAAACGGCTTCCCGAACACATGAATACGCAAAACTAATTCGGCACCTTGCCTGATTGAAAAAAGGACACTCCCTAAATTTGGGGTGTCCTTTCGTTTTGGGGTTAAAGGAGATTCTTCATTGCTTCATCGATCTGGAAGTTCTCGAAAGAGTCAAGATAAATTTGGGTGGTTTTGAGACTTTGATGTCCCAACGCCTCCGATATGATGCCAATATTAACTCCCGACTTTTTCAATACTGTAGCAAATGAGTGCCTTTCCAAGTAGGTCGTGACAGGCATTTTGATTCCCAACTCATTCGAAATCTTTTTGAGTGTAAGATTGACTTGTCTACACACTTTATGGATTCTGTTTTTCTTTTGCAAAGGTGTCGTGTGTCGTCTCTGATCAAGGATTGGAAATAAGTAACCAGAATATGTGCAGTACTCCTCGTATTTGGCTATGATAGAGACCGCTTGCTCAGAAAGAGGGATATTGATGACCCCATGTGTTTTCTGGCGATTGTAAACTAATCTTCCGTCTATAATGTTAACGGGAGTCAAGTTCGCAATATCCACGAATGCTATGCCACCACAAAGGTAAGAAAATACGAAAACGTCTTGTGCCAGTTGAAAGTCCCTGCTTCTTTTGGAGTAATCGGCTTGAATAAGTTTTAATGTATCGGATTTGCATAAGGCTCTTTTAGGTGTTTTCGTGCTGAATTTGCTGACCTTATAATCTACAAATGGATTCTTTTCTTTGGCGACTACCTTCGCTTTGATTGCTCTGTTGAACATGGCTCGTAATGTGCGCATCTGGAAACTCATAGTCGTTTCTTTATTGCCTTTGGAGCGTAGCCAACTCTCAAACCTGTTTAGGAATAGTTCGTCTATCTGACCGAAAGGAAAGTTGAGTGGTTTGTTCTCATTGAAATTCCTCAGCACGTTGTATGAGTTTTGGTAGGCATAGGCGTTTCCTATTGTTCCCTCTCGTTTCAATCGGTCGATGGTTTGCAAATAAAAGTTATCTACCGTTTCAGATTTGATTTGGGCGCGGTCAGTTTCATGTAAAAGTGTTGCAGCAGTATATTCCTCAGCATAAGCCGATTTTTCCAATAATTTAGTTTGGTATTCGGATTTTACTTTGAAAATGATCTGTTGGATGTACTTTCGATTGGGGCATTTGTTTTTAGGTTCGTTCCGATCAAAGTCCCAATTATCGGGATGAACCGTTATGCCCAGACTTTTCATGGTTCGTTTGCGGTCTTTAGTGATGCGTAACATAAGGGGATGTTCTCCGTTGGCAAGGGTTTTGCTCTTGAAGCAGATTACTGAAATGGTGGCATCCATAGCTGTTTTGGTTTACACCACGGTTTACACACCTCGTCTAAAACGCATTCTGAGCGGGGGGTATTGATGGCTTGATTCGAAAACCCCAATAAACGAAAAAGCCTCGATAATCATTGGATTATCAAGGCTTTTCAATTGTCGGGGTGAAAGGATTCGAACCTTCGACCACACGCCCCCCAGACGTGTACTCTAACCGGGCTGAGCTACACCCCGAGCGATTTGAGTGGCACAAAATTACATGTTTATTTTAAAATCACAAAATTTTCCTTCAGGTTTCTATTTTTATCCGCTGTTTCCCAATACCCTTCTAGATTATTTTGAACGAATATTTATGGAATGGCCATCCTTTACAATATATTTTTTATTGAGAAACATATCTGTCAATGAGTTCATATTTCGGTTCTTGTAACATAAAATGTCAAACGATCGTTTTTAAGTTTACCATTCACCGTAACCTTAAACAACAAAATGTTGAGTTAATTAAGATCCCTCGCTTCAGGTGGGTAGATACGGTTGCCGTGTTGAGCGTCAAGGTCTGAAAATTCTAAAATGGGTGAATCGAATTTTATTTTGTATCTTCGAACCTAAATTCGCCTTACAGGCTCTCGTTTAAGATTTTATCGCCTAAATTCACATTCATGAAACTACTATTAACCTGCGTGGTTGCCCTGCTGATGTTTGTGGCAACACCTACTTTTGCACAGGTCGATTTGGATCAGATTGCTCCACATCCCCGTCTGATGTTACCCAAAGGAGCTGAAAAGCAACTACTCAAACAGATCAAGAAGGACTCCGTATGGCGGAATATTCATGCTTTGACTCTCCAGGAGGCTGATCGTATCATTACGTTGCCCGTTAACGAACGGATCAAAACCGGAATGCGTCTGTTGGCTATTTCGCTGGAAAACTTACGGCGTGTTTTTGTGCTTAGCTATGCCTACCGTATGACCGGAGAGGAGAAATATTTCCAACGTGCTGAGGCCGAAATGCTCAAGGCAGCCTCTTTCTCGGATTGGAATCCCAGCCATTTCCTTGATGTGGGAGAAATGACCATGGCTCTCGGTATTGGCTACGATTGGCTCTATCCCAAACTCTCTGAATCCTCGCGTAAAACCATACGGGAAGCCATTATCAATAAAGGCTTTGTACCCTCCTACGATACGGCGTATAACTGGTTCCTCGATGCTGAACACAACTGGAATCAGGTCTGCAACGGTGGACTCACCTTCGGAGCCATAGCTATTGCAGACGAAGCGCCTGAATGGTCACAGAAAATTCTCGATCGGGCTATTGACCGTGTTCGTCTTCCGATGCGCAATTATGCTCCGGATGGCGGTTATCCCGAAGGAGTCAGCTATTGGGGCTATGGGACGCTTTTCAATGTATTGATGATCAGTGGACTGGAAAGTGCTTTCGGTACTGACTATGGCTTGGGGCAGATGCCTGGTTTCATGCAGACCGGTACGTTTGCCATGCAGATGATCAGTCCGCTGGGATTGCAATTCAATTTCATGGATAATGGCGAGGCCCCGGAAGAATCACCGGCACTCTTCTGGTTCTACAATAAGACCAAAGATCCTGCTCTGTTGTGCAATCAGATTGCCACTTTGAAACGGGATTCTACTCACAAATTCCTGAACAATAGAGTTTTGCCGGCAATTATAATTTGGGGTGCAGGTGCACCTATGGAACAGCCGGTTTTGCCGACGCAGACCTATTGGATCGGCGATGGTCACACCCCGCTTTGTGTGATGCGGTCGGCCTGGGGCGATCCTAATGCTCGATTCGTTGGCGTAAAAATGGGTTCACCGAGTATTAACCATGGCCACATGGATGTAGGTAGTTTTGTTTTTGAAGCTGATAGCGTACGTTGGGCACTCGACCTGGGTCGTGAGGACTACAACGATACGGAGACTCTCGGTGTAGATCTGTGGACCATGACACAGGAGTCGCAGCGTTGGGATGTATTCAAATACAATAACTTTGCTCACAATACACTGACATTTAACGACAAGCACCAATATATGAAGGGTTCGGCTCCGATTATCGATTCCAGCTCTAACCCTCAGCAGCCTTATGTTGCGACAGATCTGACTCCGGTCTATGTCGGACAAGTGCAAAAGGCTGAACGGGCATTCTCGTTAGTCAATAATGATTATTTGGTAGTTGAGGATAAAGTAACTGCCGGACCGCATTACACCCGTATGCGTTGGACATTGGCTACCAAAGCCAAACCGACCCTTATCTCTGATAACATAGTGCTGTTGGAGCAGGAGGGTAAAAAATGCTATTTGAAAGTCGATTCCGAGACTCCGATCAAGTGGTATTTTGAGAAGACACCTACGGTCAATACCTATGACACGCCCTGTCCGGATGTAACCATGGTGGTATTCGATACGGATCTCAAACGTAACGAAACCCAGAAGTTTACCGTGATGATGTTACCGGGATCGGCTGAGCGTTCAACCGAAGGGTTCACCCCGGTATTGAAATAGCTTTGAACCGTTGGGTCACTTTCATACAGTTCGTTTAACCTAATTTTCAAATATCCATACATTCCGTGAAACATTCCGTACATCTGCTGCTTGCATCCGTTGCGATGAGCAGTCTTGCATTGGTATCTTGTTCTCCGAAAACATCAGTTGTAGAGTCTGATTTTGCTTTTGCTGACAGTCAATTGCGTCTTGCTATTCAGTGTGCCGACAGTACTCGCGCTGCTCAAAACAAGACATTGGTTGAGTTGCCATCGCCCCGCAACATCGAACCCGACAGTTCGATGCGGTTGGTGTCGGCTTCAGATTGGTGCAGCGGCTTTTTCCCCGGAGAGTTGTGGTATATGTACGAATATACCGGCGATCCATTCTGGAAACAACAGGCCGAAACCTACACTGAAGCACTCGAAAGCCAAAAAAGTAATCGAGGAACCCACGATATAGGATTCATGATGTATTGCAGTTTCGGTAATGGTCAACGGCTGGCTCCGAATGATCATTATCAAGCCGTATTGCTGGAGAGTGCCCGGTCGCTGGCCTCTCGATTCAATCCGACTACCGGTTGTATCCGTTCCTGGGACAATTGGGGGCCGACTTTTCCATGGCAATATCCGGTTATTATCGACAACATGATGAACCTCGAGTTGCTCTTCTGGGCAACACAGGCTACGGGAGACTCAACTTTCTATAAAGTTGCTGTCACCCATGCGGATACGACCATGAAAAATCATTTCCGCCCCGATTACAGTTCTTATCATGTGGTAGATTACGATACCATATCGGGTAAACGGATCGCTCAGCAAACCCATCAAGGATACGCCGACTCTTCGGCATGGGCACGTGGACAGGCTTGGGGCCTCTATGGTTACACGGTTTGTTATCGCGAAACCAAAGATCCCAAATACTTGGCTCAAGCTGATCAAATTGCAGCCTATATCCTCAGCCGTTCGAATCAAACCGAAGATTTGATTCCTTATTGGGATTACGATGCTCCGAATATTCCCAATGAACCGAGGGATGTATCGGCTGCTACTGTTTCGGCGTCTGCCTTGTACGAATTGTCCACCTATTCAGCAGATAGCCTGAAATACCGGGCTGTAGCCGATAGTATTATTAATAACCTGTCAAAGAGTTATTTGGTTGCACCCGGGACGATGCACGGTTTCCTGTTGCGATCCAGTACGGGACACAAGCCCAATGGCTCTGAAATTGACGTACCGATCGTATATGCCGATTACTATTTCCTGGAGGCCTTGTTGCGTAAACAACGGCTCGAAAATGGTCAACCGGTGGTCGGTGGTGTGCTGACACGGGAATAGGTTTGCGGGTTGCAAATCAGACCAAAGGAACAGTTTGCCTCTATCCTGGATATATGACAATGGATAATTGAATTGGAGAGGCAATCTACTTGAAACAATAAAGGACAGCTACAATGCTGTCCTTTATTGTTATTTTTCGAGGAATAAGATCAACCTACTGATGATGTTATTCTACAAAATTTCCCTTGCATAAACCTACTTAATGTTTCGTAGCAGGGATCTCCATTTTCTGATATGGGACTGCTGGAGGTTTTTTTGATGATGTCAGAATGCCTATTGTGTCTTGCTTTCGCACGTACAAAACAACGATATCGAAAAATGCCGATTCCATGCAGGCGTTCTACGACACCGTTTGGAGAGACTATGCAAGGCGTGATAGCGGAGCGTTAGTCGATCGAGATTACGCGATCCTCTTCGCCTGTTACCTCGATTCGAACGGTCATTACCCCCTCTTCAGGCATTAAGGGCTCGATCTTTTCAGGCCATTCGACCAAACAGAGATTGCCGCTATAGAAATACTCTTCGTAACCGAAGTCGAAAGCCTCTTCGATCCGGTTGATCCGATAAAAATCGAAGTGATAGATCGGGCGCATATCCCGATCTTTGTACTCATTGACAATGGCAAAAGTGGGGCTGGTTACCGTATCTGTCACGCCCAACTGTTCGCAGATTTCACGGATCAGGGTGGTTTTCCCTGCGCCCATCTCTCCTCGGAAAGCAACAATGGTGCGTCTTTCTAACGATTCAAGAATCTCTTCCGCTGCATCACGGAGATCACCTACTCCATCTACTTTAATTGTCTTCATTGGTCGATTGATTCATGGATAGCTCTGCTTCCGAATTTGATGTCCATCTACCGTGATTGTGAATCCGGTTGCGAGACGATCCTCCTGCGACAAAAATACAAACTATTTTCGAAGAACCACCTTTCCCCATACATTGTCTCCCGTTTCTTATTGTGGGCTTGTGGCAAACTGATCAGATAAACCAATTTACATGGTAATCTGCCATTTTGAGGAAGGCAGCTATGCTTTACATAACCTTGACTGTGGTATTGGTGGCAATCTGTGTGCGTCCTTTTGAACGATGTAAGTTGTGCTATCGAAGTCTTTTTATCGAAATCAATAACACGTTAAATCAACTTCTATATCGTTAGAAAGGTAACTGACACGTTCCCGAGGTCCTCTTTGTACAGAAATTCGACTATCTCGGCTTCAGTACAATAAAGGGAACAATCATCTCCTCCATCGAGATGCCTCCGTGCTGGAAGGTGTTGTCGTAATAGCGAACGTATTGGTTCGTATTGGTCGGATAGACGAAGAAATCCCGATTATAAGCAAAGATATAGGTTGAGGTAATGTTGGATTTGGGCAGGTGAGCCAATTCGGGTTTGGTGATGGCAAACACCTCTTTGGGGTTAAAGTTGAGGTTGCGGCCTGTTTTGTAACGCAGGTTCGGTGATGTTTCACGGTCACCTACCACCTTAACCGGATTGTTGACACGGACTGTGCCGTGGTCCGATGAAAGAATCACGGTGTGTCCTCGTTCTGCCAACATCTTGAGTAACAATAACAGATCGGAATGTTCGAACCAAGAGCGGGTCAACGACCGGAAAGCCGCCTCGTCTTCAGCCAAGTCACGAATGATCTGGGTCTCGGTACGGGCATGCGACAACATGTCGAGGAAATTGAACACAATCACGGAGAAATCGGCCTGGTGTACCTTCTCGATGTTGTCCAACAGCCGCTTCCCGGCATCCGAACGAATGATCTTGTCAAAGAAGAGTTTGCCGTTCCGTCCCTGCGATTGCATTTGCCGCTTGAGGAAATCCTCCTCGTGGCGGTTCTTGCCGCCCATTTCGTTATCGTTAAGCCACAAATTGGGCATGATTTTATCAATAGCTAACGGAGTTAGTCCGGCAAAAATCGCATTACGGGCATATTGGGTAGCGGTGGGCAAAATACTGCAATAAAAGTCCTCTTGCGCCACTTCGTACAGATTATGCAAAATCGGGTGGATCACCCGCCACTGGTCGTAACGGAAGTTGTCGATCAAGATAAAGACGGTTTTGGGGTTTGCATCGGCTACCGGAAAAACCTTTGACTTCATCAGATTGTGCGACAATACCGGCGTGTCCTGATCCCGATCTGAGAACCAACTCAGGTAGTGGTTTCGAACAAATTTGCTGAACTCGTTATTGGCTTCATTCTTTTGGAATGCAAGAATTTCGCGAATACCTGTATCGGTTGAATCGGTCAGTTCGACCTCCCAACCTACCAGCCGTTTATAGATAGCAGCCCAATCCGTAAAGGTTCTGGCTTGTCCCAATGCCGAGGCAATTTCACCGAACTGACTGCGGTAATCCGCCATGCTCTGCTCGGAAACCAACTGCTGACTGTGAACGTTCTTTTTGATTGACAACAGCACCTGATTGGGGTTAACCGGTTTGATCAGGTAGTCGGCGATTTTGGAGCCCACGGCCTTATCCATAATGTTCTCCTCTTCACTCTTGGTTACCATGATAACCGGTGTTGTGGGACGTATCTCTTTGATTTTGGGCAATGTCTCGAGACCGGTCATGCCTGGCATCATCTCATCGAGAATGATCAGATCATAAGGATGCGATCCGACCATATCGATCGCATCGTATGCATTGTTGGCTGTCTCTACTTCGTATCCTTTTCCTTTTAGAAACAGGATATGCGGTTTCAGCAGGTCTATTTCATCATCTACCCAAAGAATGCGGACTCCATTACTCATATTCAACAACTTTTTTGATATGCAATCAGAAATAAATCTCCCTTCAAACAAATATAATGCAAAAAAGAGGTTTTTATTGTTTGTGATCGAACTTTACCACAAATTAACATCTTAACACTGAGTTCAATTAAGATTAACAGATATGTAGCAAGAAGTTAATATTTCGTCAATACGACACCCATATTTTTGCGGTGAAAACAGACAGATTTATCAAACAAAGTCGCAATGAAACAAAGATTTAGTCGTTTTTTATTCACTTTGGTCTTTCTACTGCTGGCTACCGTAGCCATGTCACAAACTTCCAACGGTATTATTTATGGAACCGTTCTGGAGGCCAAAAGCAAGCAACCTGTTATCGGAGCAAGTGTGTCCATCGAGGGTACTACAATCGGAACCTCGACCGATCTCGATGGAAAATTTCTGTTACAAGATCTGCCTCAGGGAAACTACACAGTTCGAATCTCATTTCTTTCTTTTAAAACATTTGTTTCCGAACCTTTAACTATTAAAGGTGGCGAATCGACTGCACTGAACGTGGAGTTGGTCGAAGAGGTCAGCGAACTCGCCAATGTAGTGGTGGTTGCCACCCGTAAAGTCAATTCTGATGCAGGAGTGCTTTCACAGATGCGTGAAATGTCACTGGTCGCCAGCGGAACATCGGCTCAGGCAATTGCACAAACCCAAGATCGCGATGCAGCCGAGGTGGTGCGCCGAATCCCCGGAATCTCTATTCTGGATGACAAGTTTGTGGTGGTACGTGGCCTTGCCCAACGATATAATAATGTATGGATCAACGGTGGAGCAGTACCAAGCTCGGAAGCGGATACCCGTTCGTTCTCTTTCGACATTCTTCCCAGCAGCCAGCTTGATAACATGATGATCGTTAAGTCGCCTGCACCGGAGATCCCGGGAGATTTCTCCGGAGGATTTGTACTGATCCGTACGAAAATCCTGCCCGAGAAAAACTCGCTGCAGTTCTCCTATACTACCGGGTTCAACAGTATGACCCATTTCCATGATTTCAAATATAATCCGGGTGGTGTTGCCGATGCTTTCGGCTTTGGAAGCGCCAGCCGTGATCTCAACGACAATGTACCGGCCCGTGTTGATGATGGTAATGCGGAACAGGTTGACAAAGTGACGAAAAACGGTTTCCGCGAAGAGTGGCGCGTCAAAAGCCGTCGTCCATTATGGGATCAAAAATTCAATTTTGCGATCAATCGTAAATTCAATCGTGAGAATGGAGATCAGATCGGTTTGGTCGGGGCTCTGAATTACAGCAACACGAACAAAAGTTTCCTCGACATGGAAAACTCCCGGTACGGCATCTACAACGGTATCGAGGACACTAAAAACTATTCATATAAATACACCGACAATCAATATACCAACGATGTGAAGTTGGGTGCCATGTTGAATCTTTCGTACGTGCCGGCTCCAAAAGATGAAGATCATATCAACAAATATGAATTTCGCAATATATTCAATCAGTTGGGACGTAACCGTTATACCGAAAGGGAGGGTTTCCAAAATATCAGCGGGTACTATGACCAACAGAAAGAGGAGTTCCTTTATACATCGCGAGGAAGCTATACCGGACAGTTTGCCGGTGAACACCGTATCCGTCAGACGCGGATAGATTGGAATGCCAGCTACTCCTATGCCAATAAACGTCAACCGGATCGTCGGATAGTCGAACGTCAAAAGGACCCAAGCAACGGTATTGACCAATATCAGATCGATCAGTCATTTATCTCACGTGATTTCATCTCTCTGGACGAGCATATTGCGTCAGCTGCAGCCAACCTCAGTCAGCCGTTGAATCCATCGTCCGAAAACGCCATCGAACTGAGAGCCGGTATTTATGGCGAATACAAGACCCGTACCTACAATACCCGTGCTTTCGAATACAAATGGGATATAGACGCCGATCTGCCCCAGGGCTTTGCTTCACTGCCGATTTGGGAAATTATGGTTCCGTCTAATCTGGGAGTGGACAAAATCCACATCAACGACCAGAGTGAACCCACGGACAACTACAAGGCAAACAATCATCTGGAGGCTGTGTACGCCGCTTTCAATATTCCCTTGGGCAAATTCAACATTTACACTGGAGCACGCCTGGAGATGTTCCGTACGGCCGTTACCTCTTTCGGTAACGTAAGCAACACAAAACGCGTGTACGATTACATCAATCTGCTGCCATCACTGAACGCTACTTACAATTTCAATAAAAAATCGCTGTTGCGTCTTGCATATGGTATGACTGTCAACCGTCCTGAATTCCGGGAGTTGTCACCGTCCACTTACGAAGATTTCGATATGTACAGTTTGGTCATGGGTAACCCTAACCTCAAACAGGCTGTGATCCAAAATATCGATCTGCGTTATGAATGGTATGTGGCATCCGGGGAGATTATCTCGTTGGGCGCATTCTACAAACGCTTCAAAAACCCGATCGAGTGGACCTATACGGATGCAGGCGGATCCTACATATACTCTTTCCAGAATGCCTTGTCAGCCGATCTGTACGGTTTGGAACTGGATCTCAAAAAAGACCTTTCATTTTTGGGCATGCGTAACTTTAGCCTGGCGTTCAACGCATCCTGGATCAAAAGTAATGTCCACTTCCCGGCAGATGGTATCGAGCACGACCGTCCCATGCAGGGCCAATCTCCCTACCTGATCAATACCGGTCTGTTCTATCAGAATGATCGGATCGGGTTCTCGGCAGCCATCCTGTATAACCGAATCGGTAAACGTATTGTTGGAATCGGACGTACGGCAGACTCTCAGGGCAATACTCAAAACAACACGATTCCCGACATTTATGAGATGCCCCGTAATGCTGTGGACATCACCCTTTCACAACGCATTTCGAAAGTGTTCGAGTTAAAATTGTCCGGACGTGACCTGTTGGCCGAAAATATCAGCTTCAAACAGTTCCCGACTTTCACTACAGCAGACGGTGCGACTGAACATCGTGAACAGGTTACAAAAAGCTACAATCCTGGGCGTTCATTCTTCTTGACAGTGGTGGCGACCTTCTAAATCCGGTGAGCTTTGACTACGGAGTATCTTTTACAACGAAACTCTTCATATGAAATCAAACGAACTCAATTTAAAACAACAGTTTAACATGAAATCCATGAAAAAGTTTTCTCTTTTGCTTATGGCAGCCATGGCCGTATTTGCGGTCAGCTGTGAAAAAAATTCAGGTGGTGAAGGCGGTGACGGTGGTGACGGCGGAGACGGCGGCAGCAATGGCAGTAGCGAGTATTATACGACGCTCGGCACCCAACAGAGTCGCGATAATGCCGGTAACTTGATCCCCAACACCTATGACCTTGGCAATGGCAACCAAGAGTATCCGTTCAAAGGTCATGTGACGTTGGATGCTTCTAAAAAATATTTGCTTCGCGGTTGGGTATATATTACCGATGGCTCTTCGATCACGATTCCTGCCGGTACGGTTATTCTCGGAGACAAAGACACCAAAGCAGCACTGATTATTGAGCGTGGTGGTAAAATCCATGCTACGGGAACAGCTCAAAAACCTATCGTCTTTACGTCTGAACAGCCTGCCGGATCTCGCAGACCCGGAGACTGGGGCGGTATCATTATTTGCGGTAAGGCCAAAAACAACCTGAACGAAATGCAGATCGAAGGAGGTCCTCGCACCAAACATGGTGGTGATGACGATGCCGACAACTCAGGAGAATTGCAATATGTTCGTGTCGAATTTGCCGGCTATCCGTTCAAAACGGACCAGGAGATCAATGGTATCACTTTCGGTTCAGTCGGTAGCGGAACCAAAATCGACCATTTGCAGGTATCCTATTCGAACGATGATTCATACGAATGGTTTGGCGGAACGGCAGATTACAAATATTTGGTGTCTTACCACGGTTGGGATGATGACTTCGATACGGATAACGGCTTCTCGGGTAAAGTACAGTACGCTTTGGCAGTACGCCATCCGAAAATTGCCGACCAATCGCTCTCGAATAGCTTTGAATCGGATAACAATGCTGATGCGAAAACCGTTGAACCCTATACTACAGCTCGTTTCTGCAACGTTACGCTGATCGGCCCGATGGCTCAGGATGAAACCTTCTTCAATACCTCATACGATGTCAGCAATCCCGGTGCTGCATACATTGACGGTGGCGGACTTTTCCCGAACAATGGTTCGCGTTTGGGTCAGTATCAGGCAGGTGTACAGATTCGTCGCAACTCACGTCTGTCGTTGCAAAATGCAGTGATCGCAGGGTATCCGGTTGGTGTAATGATCGAAAATGACAAATTGGCCGGTACGCAAGAGAATGCTACAGCTACTGGAAGCACATTCAAAAATATCTTCCTGGCAGGTTATCAGGATAATGCGGCAGATGCAAAATTTGATAACAAGACTGCACAAAGTTTCGGTATCCTGGGTAGTGATATCAATAAGAAATGGCAGGACAGCCGTTCAGCAGACGGGAAAAACTTTACCGAAGGCGAAATCTCATTCTCACATGCATATCTGTTGGCTGCAGAGCGTGGTAATAAAATTTTCGAAACGATTGCCGAACTCGGTTTGAATCAGCCCAACAGTCTGCTGGCTAATCCTAACTATGGACCTAAAGCAGGTAGCCCGTTGTTGTCTGTACCTGCTGCCGATGGTTTCACGGATTCAGGTTTCGCCGGTGCTTTCAAGAGCGATGCTGAAGCGGATAACTGGATGAACGGTTGGACCAGTTTCACTCCGCAGACGAATGTCTACTAATCTCTTTATATAGAAAAGGTTGTAAACTTCAGTTTACATCATCTTGCTCAGTCGATTTGTCAGAAGACAGATCCCTCTATCCACAAAGGGCTGCTCAATCGAGCAGCCCTTTGTGGATATTTTGCAGATGTTAATGAAATAGTCCTTTAGGGAAGAACAACTGGCTGTTTTATTAAATACTTCTTCCTGGATAGACTTTTAGAGCTTCACGGATACACTCAGCAGCAGCCAACAGATCCTCACATTTGAGCACGTACGCGATGCGGACTTCGTTCCGTCCAAGTCCCGGGGTTGCATAAAAGCCCGCTGCTGGTGCCAACATTACAGTCTGATTCTTATACCGGAACTCTTCGAGCATCCAACGTGCAAACCGATCGGCATCATCGACCGGTAATTTGACGATGGAGTAAAAAGCGCCACGTGGAGTTGGACAATAGACCCCTTCGATTGCGTTCAGAGCCTTGACGATGCAGTTGCGACGAACGACATATTCATCATGTACCTCCTGGAAATAGCTTGGAGGTGTATCGAGTGCGGCAATAGCGGCTACCTGTGCCAAGTAGGGAGGACAAAGACGGGCCTGTCCCATACGCAATGCGGCATCGAGTACCTCCCGATTTCGAGTAACAAGAGCTCCCAAACGGACTCCGCACATGCTGTACCGTTTCGATACAGAGTCGATCATGATGACATTCTGCTCGGCTCCTTTGAGGTTCATCCCTGAAAAATGTTTGGCACCATCATAACAGAACTCCCGATAGACCTCGTCACATATTAAGAACATGTCGTGCTTGAGTACAATATCCCGCAACTGTTCCAACTCGTTCTGGGAGTAGAGATAACCGGTCGGGTTGTTCGGGTTGCAGATCAGGATCGCTTTGGTTCGAGGGGTGATATGGCGGTCAAACTCCTCGATGGGAGGCAGTGCGAAATTGTTTTCAATCGATGAAGGTATGGTACGGACCTGGACACCGGCTTCAACCGCAAATCCGTTGTAATTGGCGTAAAAAGGTTCAGGAATCAGCACCTCGTCCCCCTCGTCGAGGCAGATCGAAAGGGCCATAAAGATCGCTTCGGATCCGCCGTTGGTAATGATCAAGTTTTCGTAAGTCAGATCGATCCCAACGCTTTGGTAGTAACCCACCAGTTTACGGCGATAGGACTCCAATCCGGCCGAATGTCCGTAAGCAAAAATTTTATCTTGAATCCCTTTGACCGCATCGATAGCGATTTGAGGCGTTGGAATATCGGGTTGACCGATGTTCAGATGGTATATTTTGACCCCCTGTCGTGCTGCCGCTTCGGCATAAGGAACCAGTTTGCGGATGGGCGAGGCAGGTAAAATTCGACTTTTAGATGATAAACAAGGCATGGTGTCAGATTCCAAAATGCAGTGTAACAAATCTAAAAAAAAGATTTTTATTGTAACTTTGTTCCCACCGTTTTTTTATTGTACAATCTGCCACAGTGTTGGCAATCAAATCTCTGGCGTTGGTTGAAAAATATTCTGCCATGCCCGAAATGTGCCTAAAAACTTTCGACAAATGAAAATTTCTTCGAAAACCTTGATCCAACTGGTTGTCGTTGTCATTGTCGTGGGTGCACTGTTGCACAGTAAGTATCCCACCGCAGGATTGATCATTGCGCTTTGTGCCATAGGCGTTTATCTGTTGCGCAATCTGCCTACTGCGATTCGTGATATCCGCCATTTCAAGCAGCTCAATCGCAATGCCAAGGTGCGTTTGGTTACCTATACGGCACTGCTTTATATTTTGATCCACGGTGCAGTTACCGGTTCAATCCCCAATTTCCTGTTGTTGTTAATGTTGGGAATTGATTATCTGATTTACGATAATCAGCCGCCGAAATAGATCTGCCCCGAATACATCATGCTCAGTTTTTACTTTATGCGCCGATCTACGATTATTTGTCTGCTTTTGTGTGTTGTGCTGCTCTCCTCGTGTGGAGGTTCGACCAGCAAAAACAGTCGTAACTCCGAGTCTCTCGATACACTTTATACCCCTCGATATGCCTCTGGCTTTGAGATGTTCCGTCACGGAAAGAGTACGATGATCCATATCATCAATCCATGGCAGGGGGCTGACAGTGTTTCGCAATGGATTTTTCTCTCTCGGGATGGGGAAAAGGCTCCGGCAGATTTTGATGGCATAACGGTTCCGACCCCGATTCGCAAAGCTGTGTGTATGTCCTCTTCCTATGTGGCTTTTTTGGAGGCTTTGGAAGCAGACACTATTATTCGAGCCATTTCAGGAACCAACTTTATCTATTCCAAACAGATTCGGGAACGAATTGCTGCCGGAGAGATTGTCGAAACTGGATATGATAACAGTTTGAATTTCGAGCAAGTAGTCGCTTTGCAGCCCGATGTTGTGTTCCTGTACGGAATTACCGGCGAAAATGCACTTACAGCGAAACTGAACGAGCTAGGCCTGCAGACGATCTATATTGGCGATTATGTTGAGAACAATCCTTTGGGACGGGCCGAATGGATCACGTTGTTTGGTGAATTTGTCGATAAAGGACAAAGAGCAACCGCTATTTTTGACAGTATTTGCACGGAATATAATCGAGCAAAAGAGTTGGTGGCGCAAGTTGACCAGCGTCCTGAAGTAATGCTGAATGCGCCATGGCAGGACTCTTGGTTTGTTCCCGGAGACCGTAGCTATATGGTGCGTTTGATCGAGGATGCGGGAGGTGATTATGCCTGCCGTGGCGTGGATTCGGATCAGAGTCGCCCAATCAGTACTGAAACCGCTTTTGTAACCGCTTCGAAAGCTGACTATTGGCTCAGTCCCGGTATGGCTACCTCTTTAGCGGAGTTGCGGGCGATGAACCCCCGTTTTGAGTCGATCAAGCCGGTACGCGAAAATCACGTATTTAATAACAATGCTCGTATTACGCCAAGTGGAGGAAGTGACTTTTGGGAATCCGGGGCCCTCTATCCCGATCGTACGCTCAAAGATATGATTCGCATTTTACATCCCGAGTTGCTGCCAGACCATGAGCTGTTCTATTTCCATCAGCTAAAATAGAGCAACGCCCTTCCCTTCGCTTTGGATAAATTGTGTGATAAGGAGGAAGGATGAGTAAATAAAATACCTTTAGTAAAACTCCATTAAAGAGTGTTCTGTTAAGGGGTAACACAGCTTTACTAAAGATAACTACGAAAAATTTTCTGGTTTAAACCCAGTCCAAATTAAACGGTTCAAATTGATATAGATATTTCTGCATGAAAGACCGAACGATACTCTGTTTTATTCTGTTGTCCCTGTTGCTGGTCATTCTGTTTGTTGCCAGCCTGTTGTTGGGATCGGTCTCCTTGCAGGTTAAAGAGGTGTTGGGGGTGATCCTGGGTCAGGAGGTCGATCCTCAAACACGAATACTTGTAACGCACTTTCGGTTGCCTAAAGCCATTACAGCTCTGGTTGTAGGTGCCGCTCTCTCTGCAAGCGGGCTGCAGATGCAAACGTTGTTCCGGAACCCGTTGGCAGGCCCTTATGTGTTGGGTATCAGTTCGGGTGCCAGTCTCGGTGTGTCTCTTTTCTTGTTGGGAGCGCCTCTGTTGGGTGTTTCGGTCGCTTCGGAAACCCTGCGCAATATCGGCGTGGTGGGCTCGGCTTGGATTGGGGCAGCATTGATCTTGGCCGTTATCATGGCGGTCTCGGTACGACTTAAGGACATTATGGCTATTCTGATTCTGGGTATGATGTTTGGCAGTGCTGCTTCTGCCATTGTCCAGATTCTGCAATACCTAAGCCCGGATTCAGCCCTCAAATCATTTGTCGTATGGACCATGGGTAGCCTTAGTGGAGTTTCGCTTCAACAACTGGGTTTGATGAGTGGTATTGTTGTGGCGGGCCTGGCCCTTTCGATCTATCTGATTAAACCGCTCAACCTGCTTCTGTTGGGCGAGAATTACGCCCGGACAATGGGCCTCAATATCCGTTGGATTCGATTCCTGCTTTTTGCCAGTACAACCTTGTTGGCGGGTACCGTTACGGCATTTTGTGGCCCGATCGGCTTCATCGGAATTGCGGTGCCGCATGTGGCCCGAATGCTGACCGGAAATGCCGATCATCGGGTCTTGATGCCCGCTTCGATGTTGATGGGCAGCGTCACGATGCTGTTGTGCGATATTATTGCTCAATTACCGGGGCATGAAATGGTCCTTCCGGTTAATACGATCACGGCGTTGTTGGGTATTCCGATCATTGTGCTGGTCATTGTCCGCAATCGCAAAATTTTCTAATTCCGTCTCTCATGTCTGCAACCGACCATACTATTCAACTGCAGGATCTCGCATTGGGATATCCCGGGCGTACTCTGTTTGAACATGTTGATCTCTCTTTTAACCGGGGAGAACTCACGGCACTGATCGGTCGTAACGGAACCGGAAAGAGTACGCTTTTGCGAACCGTCATGGGGTTACTCAAACCGTTACATGGACAGATCCTGATTGGAGGAGATTCGGTGCATACACTGTCACAACGGGAAATTGCCGCACGAATCAGCTTCGTGTCGACCGAAAATGTACGAGCCAGCAATTTGAAGGTGAATAATATCGTGGGATTAGGTCGTGCGCCCTATACCAACTGGATTGGAAGTCTTACGGATGAGGATCGAGAGATTGTCCAAGAGTCGTTACGTCTGGTGGGCATGGAGGCCTTTGGCGAAAAAAACGTCAGTACGCTCAGTGATGGAGAGTGTCAGCGTGTGATGATTGCCCGTTCGTTAGCACAAGATACGCCGGTTATTCTGCTTGATGAGCCAACCGCTTTTTTGGATCTCCCCAATAAGTATGAGATCGTCTTGCTACTGAGGTCTTTGGCCCGGGAACAGGGTAAAACGATTCTCTTTTCGACGCATGACCTGAATGTTGCGCTGGAGTTGTGCGATCCGATTGTCATGATCGATCAAGGTAAATTCCTTTACGGCTCTCCGCAAGAGATGATCGATGCCGGAAATATCGATCGTTTGTTCCGGGATGGACATCTGCTGTTTGACCATGCTACCCGAACGGTTCAAATCCGATAATTCCATAGAGTCATATCTTGTATTGTGTAAAGGGCATGGGTCGTATCAGGATACGATAAAATGCCTTGGCCGGCATGTTTTGTATTCAGGGAGGAATAAAAGTTGTAGTTGCGGCAAAGGGTTGTGCCTCAATAAAGAGGCGTTTTTTTATGGGGGAGTCTAAAAGGGATTAGCGGTAACAGCTTTGTCCGGTACAGTAGTGGCATGGAGATTATTTTATTGGTCGAATTGATGTGAAAATAGGAGAGTTTTGTTATCTTTGGTAATGAACACTTAATCCTCCTCGGTATGCATCTGCCCCACATTGGTAAAGGGACAAACAACCGTTTGGCCTATTTTTCTAAAAATCTGATCCGTTATATTACGCCAAAGGTTTGGCTTCATCGCCGGCTGAATAAAGTGCTGGCAGAGTTGGACAAACGTCCCGACAAAGACTATATCTTGAAACGGGTCGAATATTATAATCGGTTGCAGGGAGTTGTGCCGCTTGATCCCACGTGTGCCAAACCTTTAGCTCTGCATAAATTCGGAGATGCCGGTTCGACCTATTTTTTCGATAGCTATGAGTTTACCCGCTGGTTCAGCGACTCGTTAAAATGGTGTTATCTGTTTGGCGATGTGACCCACGTTCCGCCCGTGCCGTCGATTGTGAAAAGTCGTCCGATTGAGGGCGATATTGCCAATTCCGTGCTGCTGAATCTCGATAAGGTGCGTCATTTTACCTTTATCAAAGATCATATTCCGTTCCGGAAGAAAATGGATAAAGCTATCTTCCGTTTGAGTATTTCCGAAAAACCGCATCGCAGAAGGTTTGTTCAGATGTATTTTGACCACCCGATGTGCGATACCGGTATCATTTCGCCACTGCCCGATGATCCACCAGAATGGGTTAAAAAGAAGATAACGCTGTATGATCATCTGGTGTATAAGTTTGTTGTCTCTTTGGAGGGCAATGATGTGGCTACCTGCCTGAAATGGGTCATGTCCACCAACTCGATCGCTGTAATGCCTCGTCCGACTTATGAAACCTGGTTTATGGAGGGCTCGCTGATCCCGAATTACCACTATATTGAGATTAAGAAGGACTATTCTGACCTCCCGGAACGATTGCAATACTACATTGACCATCCCGAAGAGGCGGAAGCCATTGCCCGTCATGCACATGAATACATCGCTCAATTCAAGGATAAAAAGCGTGAAAGATTGATTTCATTACTGGTTCTACAGAAATATTTTCGTTGTACGGGGCAGCAACCCTAATCTTGCCTGCGTTTGAAGATCACTAGATGAGAATCTGAAGTGTGCCGATCCTTACATGTTCAGTAATAATTACGTAGTGCATCGAAGAATGTTGAGGGTAAGCGAATAGGTGTGTCCTTCTTGGGCCTATTGGGCTGATCAGTTCGAAGATGTATTGTGAGGGTTTAAAGCCGTATATAAGAAAACCAAGCAGCCGATTGTATAAATAACAATCGGCTGCTTGGTTTTATGCTGGATGGGGAACTCAATCGTTGCCTGGAAGCGATCGCTTGGGGCAGTGTAGCTTAACGTTCCTGGAATTGAGTCCTAACACAGAGTATTTGTGGGGTTATTGCTTATCGAGATTGCGAGTGTTTGTGCCGCTGGACGATGTAGTATTGGAATCTGCGATAGATGTCGGTTGAGCAGTGGCCTGCGAATGAGCTTGTGAGGTTGCCAGCTCTTCTGCCTCCATTTGGGCCCGAGATTTACTCCGATTGACCAAATAGACACCTCCAAAGACTAAAATAATGGCAATCACTTTGCTCGGTGTAAACTTATCCATGCTCCAAATCACTGCTAAAATGGTCGCTACAGTGGGCTGAACATAACAATACATCGTAACTAAGGTCGGACGCAATCGTTGTTGGGCAATCGGTACCAGCAGGTAGGCAATGAAGGTGGCGCCAAAGACAACAAAAGCAATATCGGCATAGATGTTTAAGGGTAGCGATGCGAAATCAATCGCAGCCAATGATCTATAAGACAGAGGTATGCAGCATATTGATGCATAGGTGAACATCCATTTCATCAGGGTGACTGCCGAGTAACGGCTGATCAGATCTTTGAAAAAGACGCAGTAGCAGGCAAAACAGATTTCGGCAGTCAGACAAAGCAGATCGCCGAAGATGCCACTTTGACCTGCCGATGTACTGAGCGTGCGGGCGCTGAAGATGAGAATAAGCGCTCCAATGGCACTGCTGAAGATGCCTAAAACCTTCTTGGATGTAATGGGCTCTTTCAGATAAAGGGCTGCTAAAATCATCGTGAGAATAGGGGTGGTGGTCGTGATTACCGACGCATCAATCGGCGAACTCAATCCGACGCCGGCAATGAAACAGGCTTGGTTGATCGTTACCCCCAGCATTGCTGCGAAAAAAAGCATGGCCAAATCATGTGGCGGAACATGTTCACGTCGAGTGAAGATGGATAAAATCCAGAAGGCAGCAGCAGCCCCGACCATTCGCAGCGTGGTTAAGGAAAAAGGGCTGACCATGCCGTTTTGTAAAACGGCTTTTGACAGAGGTGTCATTACTCCCCACAACAGATTGGCGCCAAACATGGCTAAATGGCCGATGTATGCTTTTTTCGTTTGCATAATGGATGATTTTAGAATTGCCTTGTTACACCAGAGACCCAATATTTAGCGGATCGGTCGGCTCTGTATGGTGTTGATGTGAATTTGGCTGATCGGTTAAACGTTTTACATGCGGCCGTTGAGGCTTTGTAATGCCGATCTGCGTTGTGGCCATAATTCATTCAGAACGAACTGTCCGAAAATAGGTTGGGATCAAATCGCGTTGCAAAAATAGGCTTTTTTTGAATTGAAAAAGCCTGATCGCTGCAATGAAAAACAGGCAGCCTCAACGGCTGCCTGTAGATCCATACAACAGGGGAATAAGCTTAATTTGATTAAAAATTCCCGTCTGTTTGTACAATTTATAGATTATAGCACATGCTTATTTGGCTTGTGCTGTAGCTTCGGTAGTGGTGGCAGGAGCGTCCTGGCCAAGATTCCATACGGCGAATTTGGCGATTTCAACCGGCTCAGCGACAGCTTCCGTGCAACGGAAACGCATGCGATTGGTAACCACCGGAACGATGCGGTCAATCTTCTTGTGACCGATTGTTTCGAAGCCAGGGTTGTTATTGAAGCCTTCTGGACAATATTTGAATTGGTTGGCCGGAGTTACAGGCTGCCATTGACCGTCCACAAAGGCCTCGAGAGTATATTTGGCAACTTTCTGTCCGTTTGCCAGATTCTCCATCAACATGACATGGTCGATACGGCATGGAGTCTCCCAAGAAAGCTCAACCTCGTTACCTTGTTGCGTTTCAGTGGTTTCAGCGATGTAAGGACCATAGAACATTTTGCGGATGGTATCACCCCATGCTTTGGCATCTGCTACGGTTTCGGCAGGAATCAAACCATCCTGGTCGGGAGGCAGGTTGATCAAGATAGTAGCACCCAAACCAACTGAACGGTAGAAAGCCTCGATACGCTCCTCCATTGACATTGGAATCTGAGGACCGTGCCAGAACCAGCCGCCGTGGTTAAAGATGTCGGCTGTAGGTGTTTCAACGTTTCTCCAGAATTTGCCGTAAGGATGTCCGGATACTTTGGCAGTCTCCAACAGACCGTATTCGTTCGGGCCGTCGGTTGCTGGTACCAATTCTACAGCGCGAGAACTGTTTGTACTGTCTTTGGTGAATACGGCGTTCCAAGAGGGGTACAGCGCAGTACTCTTTTCATTACCCGGAGTGCGGATATCAGGACCGGTCATGATGCAATCCGGTTGCAGTCTGCGAATGATGGCAGTTACCGAGTCGCAGTTCATGTTGTCGCTCCAGTGGTCCATCCAAACCTGGTAAATCGGGCCGTAATTGGTCATCAATTCGGTGATCTGATCCATATCCAACTGACAGAACTCTTTGAGGAAGGTTGAGTCCTGGAGACGGACTCTGACAAGGCTGTCCCATTTTTTACCCCAGGTTACCTTGTCGTCGGTAGGATGGAAGGCTGCATGTGCATTGAAATAGGGTGAAAAATAGAGACCCGGTTTCAAACCATGACGGCGGCAGGCCTCAACAAAATCTTTGACAAGGTCGCCTTTCCCGTCTTTCCATGGCGAGTTGCTAATGTTGTAATCGGTGGTTTTGGTCGGCCATAAGCAAAATCCGTCCTCGTGGCGTGCAGTCAGGATGGCGTATTTTGCTCCCATATCTTTGGCCGTCTGCATCCATTGATCGAGATCGATCTTGGTGGGATTGAACACCGATACCGATGCAGAACCATCGCCATGTTCGGCTCCTGTGTAGGTGTTGGTTGTGAAATGGAAAAAAGCACCGATTTCATTGTCCATGAATTCGAGTTGAAGCGCCGAAGGAGTGGTCAGTTCGACATCTTTCTTGCTTTGGCCCGTACAGCTGGCCAATGCCAGCAACGCGAGTAGCGGAAGTAGTTTTCTGGTCATTTTTCGGTTTTAAATCAAATGGTTATAGATAATGAAAAGTGTTGTTACAATGGTGAATCATGTTTGGGTGTTGCGGGCAAATCGCACTGTGTTTGGTGTCACTTGAGTTTTATTGAGACGATCCGTCAATGAAAAATGTCTTCTAAAGCCCTTGGCGGGAGTCTTCTTAATAAAATTCTTTTCTGCTAATGTCATAGTAAAAAAGAATTTGCGTTACAAATGTAAGAAAATCTTTGAAAGTTTAAGGCTTTTTATCGGACGGTACCCGTTTTCAACATATTGCCTTCATGTTGAATTCGCATTACATCTAAAATTATGGAATGATGAATGAAGTTTACCATATATCCACACAATAAAAGCCCCGGATTATTCGGGGCTTTTATTGTGAGATGTATGATCAGAAAATCTTTTTTTGGTTGATGGTGGTTTAGTTTCGTTGGAACCGATAAGTGATGTCTTGCATCGTGCCATCAGCGCCAATTCGGTAAAGACGTTGATTGGTAGTCGGTGCCTTCAACCCACCCAACCTTTCAATGTATGGTCCCAGTTTGATGTATTCGAAACCTTCCAGTGAGAAGCCTTGTGGCAACTGTTGACGACCCGAATACCATCCTACCTTGACTGGCGTTGTCTGTTGCCGATGCAGGAAGCGGGCAATACGCCCCACCTCTTGGGGATCACCGTCTCCGCCCATCAGGCAGACACAGGTGATAGCTCCCCGATACCGTTCCAAAAGCGCTGTCAGCGTCTCTTCTGTCAATGGTTCGCCGATATCCTCCCGTAGCTGCGGACTGTGACAGCCCGGACAACGGTTCGGACAGCCGGAGATTGAAATAGCCAGCGTTACCTCGTCGGGAATCTCCTGAAAAACGATGTCGTATCCGGCAAATTTAAGCATGACCGTAGTAGCGTTTTGCGGCTTCTGCCTGACGGCTTTGCGAGAAGTTGCTGACCCGTTTCATGTAACCGATTACGCGAGTAAGATAATCGACGTTTTTGCTTTGACATTTGGGGCAGGCCTTCAGATAACGTTTGTCGATGTGTCCGCAGTCGTTGCAGACTGTATTGGGGATGTTGTATGTGAAATAGTTGCAACCCTCTTGTGCAGCCACGCGTAACAGCTGACGGTATTGAGGCTGGCTCAAATGCTCTTCCAGATTCATGTGCAGGGCCGAGCCTCCGGTCAAGTGCTCGATATATTTGCGGCCGTGCAACCTGAATTTGTCGATAATGGTCAGTGAAGGATCCTCTACACGATAGAAGTAGCTGTTGTAGCAGTCGCGAGGTACGACATATCCATCTTCGCGATCCCATTTGGCATGTTTCACGCCCACATTCTCGGCCGGAATCATTTCGCAGTTGAACATAACCCCTTTGGTGCGGTACTTTTTGTTGTAACGTTCGATCAGGCCCAATACATTCTGCACAAATTCAGTATAGCGAGGATTGTCATTGATCTCGATACCAAGCGATTCAGCTGCTTCGACCAGACCGTTTACACCGATGGTGAGGTACTGACGATCCATGTTGATATAACCGGCATTGAACAGAGGCAACATCCCTTTGTTATAAAGATCCTTGAGATTTTCGTTGTAGGCCATCTGTACTTTGTGTACCAGATCGATCACCCCTTCGAGGAAGGTGAGATAAGGAATACCCGTGTTGGTGGCATGTTGGATACAACGGTTGAGGTTAATGGTCAATACGCTTTTCGAACCGGTCGATACACCACCGGCACCTAACGTATAGCTGAATCCATTGTCTTGGATCTCATTGCGCAGACGGCAGCAGCTGCTTAAAGAGTCGGCATTGTCACTCATGTAGGTGAAGAACGAGTGTCCTTCAGCATACATCTCGGCAGTGAAATCACCGTAGCTTTGATCCATTACATCACCATCTTTTGACAATAGTGCCATCGTCTCAACCGGGAAGGTGAGCACGGTTTTGGTACGTTCGGCATTGAACCACTTCATGAAACGGCGTTGGAGCCAATCGAGAGAATTCCAGTCGGGTTTTTCACCGTCTGGGAAGACGAAATCACCGAACAGACTCTCGAAATAGTATTTGTCGTAGTAGGCGATGTTCCAAAAGACAGCCTGGAAATTACGGGCACCGGTAGGTTGGTTGATCGAATAGACAATCTGTTCGAAACAGTCGGTGATCACTTTGTCCAGTGTACGTTGTTTTTTAGAGAGATCGACCACCTTGTCGGCATGCAGGTAGTAGTCGGTACCATACTCTTTGCCGATGAAGTAGTTGAGATACATCAAAAACTCAGGTGTCGCACAAGCTCCGCTCAACATGCTCGATACCATGAATACCATGTTGATGAAACCGCCGCAGAACGATTTGAGGTTGGTTGGTCGGGTCGAGTTGCCGCCGATTGAGAGCGTACCATTGAGCAGCCAAGGGTACATCGTGATGCTGGCACAGTAGTTGGCCAGGCTCGTCTCGTCATTCTTATAAATGAAGTGGCGGTTGAGCAGGTCCATGTATTTGTCGGCAACCTCTTTGCCATACATCATTTTAATTTTGTCCGTGAGTAACTTGCGGTTCAAACGGATAAAATTCGATTTGGGCAGCTCCCCGATCAGAGTCGCGATATTTTTGTTTTCGACATTGGCATTGGCGTCGTATTTACTGCCGGTTGCCGGGTTCGAAGCGTTGCAGTAGTCGATCAAAAAGGCCAACTTGTCGCGTACCTCCCGATCTTCGAGGTGCTTTTGGCGATAAAGCATGAATGATTTGGCCACACTGAAGTATTGTTCAGCCATTAAGGCAACCTCTACCTGGTTCTGAATCTCCTCGACGGTCGTGCCGTTCGAAATGCTGAGCCGTGAAAGGATACCGGTTAAGGTCTCTTGGGTGGCAAAGCCCCCCACCGAGAGAAAAGCTTTTGAAATAGCACTCTTGATCTTCTCAATCGAGAAGGCTTCTCGTTTTCCGTCACGTTTGGTAATGTAGATCTCTGTATTCATCTCGGTATATATTTTTATTGTGTTTGTTCAGTTCTGTGCGGAGCCAACGTGAAAACAGCGACAAACAGATCAATACAGACCAGACGGAAGATCGTAGGACGGTATAAATTCTGTGGCTTTTTCACCCGAAAGCTCCGTGAATGCAAGCGCAGGCAGGTCTTCTGACTTGTTCCGGAGAGTACGCCTTCCCATCGCCAAAGCGACAGTGGCCAAAGAGCTACCCTCCACAAAAAAGGAACTTACAGCTACGGGGATAGTTCCTGACTTTCACAGGATTCCCTTTTAATCCGTCTCCACAAGAAAAGGATGACCGGAACCTTTCGCCTGGATAAAAGTAGTACAAACTTCACGCATCTTCCGGCTCCCGAAACGAAAGTTATCAACATCTTATTTACGTCCCGATCGGGACCTGTCAGTGAACCTTCTCTAACCCCTTGTCCTGCCTCAATTTTCATCATGAGGGTGTCGATAAAGAAAAATCGCAAGGTGACTTTTCGGGTAAGGCGATATGAAAAAAGGAGGGTGGAAAAATGGATTTGCGGATCTTTTCTGCCTCATCGTTTCGGGGTAAAGATGTCGTGACCTGTTGAAAAAATCGTATCTTTGACTGATTATCAACCGCTGTGTGTCAAATTGTACACATTGGATTTATGCGGTAAAATCGATAACCGCCTTAGGCGTTTAACTCTATTTGTAGAAAATCTTAGTCACAAAACCGATAAATGATGAAAACCATGTTCAGACAAGCCGTGGCGCTGCTCAGCGGCGCACTGCTGTTGCCTCTTGTCGGTTGTTCCGAAAAGACCGGCAATGACGTGCCTCAACAGGAGTTGACCCAGTATGTTCGTCCGCTGGTGGGAACCGCCGGATTCGGTAATACCTACCCCGGCGCACAGATCCCATTCGGCGGGATTCAGATGAGCCCCGATACCGATTTCGATGATTATGATGTAGCGGCCGGTTATAAATATGACCACCCGACCCTGCTCGGATTCAGTCTGACTCACCTGAGCGGTACCGGTATCCCGGATTTGGGGGATTTCCTCTTTATGCCGGGTGTAGGCGAGATCAAATTTGAATCGGGAACTCACGAAGATCCCGATGCAGGTTATCGGTCACGCTTTTCGCATGACCGCGAATGGGCTTCACCGAACTACTATGGGGTCGATCTGCTCGACTACGGTACCAAAGCTGAAATGACCTCGGGTGTACGGGCCGGTATTTTCAAATTTACCTTCCCGCAAAGCGATAGCTCCTTTGTGCTGATTGACCTGCAACATACTCTCTATTGGGATTGTGTATGGGCCAATATCCGTCTGGTGAACGATTCGACCATTGTCGGCTCACGGCTCGTGCACGGTTGGGGACCGGAACGGCATGTCTATTTTGCCGCTACTTTCTCGAAACCGTTCAAAGAGGTGGGCTTTATGCAGGATGGCGGTCCGGTGATCTACAACACCAAACGGTTCCGCAGCAGTCTCGAAGCATGGGGTAAGGATATCAAGGCCTGGATGACCTTCAATACCACTGAGGGGGAACCGATTTATGTGAAAACTGCGGTTTCTGGAGTCAGTACGGCTGGAGCTCTTGAAAATCTGAAAGAGCTGGATGGCGAAACATTCGAATCTCTCCACAAAAAAGGTGTCGCCTTGTGGAATGAACAGTTGAATAAATTCCATATTGAGGCTTCACAGACCGATAAGGAGACATTCTACACAGCCGTTTATCGTACTTTCCAGCATCCGTTCGTATTTGAGGATGCCGACGGCTCGTTCCGCGGATTGGATCAGAATATTGCCAAATCCGATGGATTTACAAATCTGAGCACCTTCTCGCTGTGGGATACCTATCGGGCCCTGCATCCGCTCTTCTGTCTGGTACAGCCCAAAGTGAATGCCGACATTGCCAACTCGATGCTGGCTCATTATGACAAGAGTGTCGAGCACATGCTGCCGATCTGGTCGTTCTATGGCAATGAGACGTGGTGCATGATCGGTTACCATGCGGTATCGGTATTGGCCGATATGATTGTCAAGGGAATTCCCGGTTTTGATTACGAGCGGGCATTCGAAGCGATGAAGACCACAGCGATGAATCCTCACTATGATTGCCTTCCGGAGTATGATTCCCTCGGTTGGGTGCCGTTCGATCGCGAGAAAGAGTCTGTCTCCAAAACCTTGGAGTATGCCTATGACGATTACTGCATCGCTCAGGCTGCCAAAAAATTGGGGAAAATGGAGGATTACGAATATTTCCTCAACCGTTCGTTGTCTTACCAGAATCTGATCGATCCCGAAACCAAATATATGCGCGGCCGGGATTTCAACGGTCAGTGGCGTACACCGTTCGCTCCGATTGCTTATCAGGGTCCCGGTTCAGTTCATGGCTGGGGTGATATTACTGAAGGATTTACCATGCAGTACACTTGGTATGTGCCTCACGATGTACAGGGATACATCAATGAGGCAGGACGCGAGTTGTTCGAAGCCCGTCTCGATTCGCTTTTTGTGATCGAAATGGATGAGAATATCCCCGGTGCTCACGACATTTGGGGCCGTATCGGTGGCTATTGGCATGGTAATGAGCCTTGTCATCAGGTGACTTACCTCTACAATTATCTCAAACGACCCTGGGAGTGTCAGCGTTGGGTACGTTATGTGATCGACAACTTCTACGGTAATGAACCGGGATCATTGAGCGGAAATGATGATTGCGGGCAGATGTCGGCTTGGTACATTTTCAACTGTATGGGCTTCTACCCGACCGCTCCGTCAAGCAATATCTACAACATCGGTTCACCGGCTCTGGCTGCAGTGACGATGTATCTTGACAACGGCAAACAGGTGAAGGTGACTACCGAAAACTGGTCCAAAGAGAATGTCTATGTTGAAAAGATGTTGCTCAACGGAAAAGAGTACGACAAATCTTACATCACTTACGACGATATTCGCAATGGTGCCGACATTCACTTTGTAATGAGTGCGACCCCGAACAAACAGCGTGCGGTGTCGGATGAAAGCGTTCCGCCTTCGTTGTCCCAAGTGGGCGAGACGTTACGTTACCACAAAAAATAGCGGATTCGGCAGTTGACGGCTAAGAGTTGCTCTGTGCCTCGTTGCTTTTCCATGGATTAGAGCAGCGATTTGAAGCCTCCGGATATGCTGCCAAGAATGATTTGAGTCGGCAGGAGAATTACGCCTGCCGACTTTTTTATGTGATTAGGATTGGTTGACCGAGTTGGGATCGTTTCCGGTTGTTTTGATTGCGTATGTGCCTGGGCGTAGAGCGGAGTTGGTGAGCGGTATTTCCTAATTTGGGAAAAGAGTGCCGGAGTGATTTCCGTTGAGGGAATGTGTTCGGATGAGTAGGTGAAGGACTGGAAATTTCAACAGGTGAAATCGTTGCGTTTTTCGGGGATATTTTGCTAATTTTGTGGACTTTTGTTTGACGAATTGCAGAGACGTCGAAATAGAAGGATTTTATACAGATGTAACCGATTCTCGTTGGTGTAGCTCAATAATAAATGGCTGATGCGAAGACTGACCGGAATAGGGCAGTTCGAGAAACGTTTAGAGGAATATGTTCTGAAATAGCGTTTCTTAAATTGTATGAATCTCTTTTGTGTCGGGCCTCTGCTGCCATTAATGAATTATGTCCTCATCTTCCGTCTCGTCGTCGCGTTCTCGTAAACGCCGAATTGTTCTGTTTACTCTGTTTGGTGTGGCCGTGGGAGTCAGCGTAACTATCGCTTTGAACCGGGTCTATATGAAGACCTCTACCAACGAATATTGTATGTCATGCCATGTGCATGAAGATGCAGATAAAAGTTGGCAATACTCTGTCCATCACCACTCGAAAAGTGGTGTGGTGACCGATTGTGCAGCCTGCCATCTTCCACCGAAAGGTACCGCCGCACACTTCTTTACGAAATTGAGGATGGGGGTGAAAGATATTTGGGGCTATCTTACCAAAGATCCGGCAGAGATCGACTGGGAGGCCAAAAGCCAATTAGAGCACGCTCAAACCATTGTATATAACGAGTCTTGTAAGGAGTGCCATCAGGAGCTTTTCCCTTCTCGGATCACTGACGAGGGGCTGAAAGCGCACCTCTATTATGAAAATAACGAAGAACGCCTCGGTCTGCAGTGTATCAGTTGTCACCTTGATGCTGGGCACTATGATCCCAATTATAGCCATGCCCGTATGGAAGGGGTGCCTCAATCTACCCAAACCGGGGAGGTGTTTGCATCCGCTACGCCGATTACCGGTTTCGAAAGTTTTACGGAGCAGATTCCCGGTACGCATGTCTCCTTTAATATGAAGGCGATTCCAGGCGGTTCGTTCCTGATGGGTAGTCCAGAAAATGAGCCCTTCCGACAGGATGATGAGGGACCGGTACGTAAAGTGACGTTGTCGCCCTTCTTTATCGGCGAGGCAGAGGTGACTTGGGATATGTATTGGGCGTTTTATGCAGAAACGATGTCTGAGGGACGTATCCCCCCATCGGAAGTCTTTGCCAACAACAGTTCCGATCCGGCTGTTGATGCGATCAGTGGACCGACTCCCCCGTTCGGTATTCCCGATCAGGGTTGGGGTGGTGGTGACCGGCCGGCTATTACGATGACACACTATGCAGCCGAAACCTTCTGCCAGTGGTTGTCGAAAAAAACAGGCAAACATTATCGTCTGCCGACCGAGGCTGAGTGGGAATACGCTACGCGTGGCGGTACGCAGACTCCCTACTTCTTCCCCGGTGATCCGAAACAGTTGTCAAATGAAGGATTCTGGCGTAAAATCTTTAAAGCCGATACGGCACAGATTGCCCGTTATGCGGTTTATGCGAACGACAGCAAGAATCGAACTGAAGAGCCGTCAGCTGTTCAGGCTAATCCTTTCGGATTGAAAAATACACTCGGGAACGTCATGGAGTATTGTTCCGATTGGTATGCTCCCGATGCCTATCAACAGCTTGAAGAGGGGGCAGTTGATCCAAAAGGTCCGGCCAAGGGTACGGAACATGTGGTGCGTGGAGGTTCCTTTAGTGATGACGCTTCGTTGTTACGTTCGGCTGCGCGTTCACATACTCGTCATGATGAATGGCTCAAAACTGATCCGCAACAGCCGAAAAGTATCTGGTGGTATTCGGATATTAAGCCGATCGGTTTCCGCGTAGTGTGTGAATACAATGCAACGGCAGCCGAAACAGCTGCGGATAGTGCACAAAAGGCGACTGTTTCCGGAAAATAGTCATCTTTTACCCTAAATTTTACCCATTCAATCTGCCTGTTAAACAAGTAATACAGCAATCTGTAAAAGATCGCAGCAGGAAGTTATGGCGCTCATATCGGGCGCGTTTGATGGGGCAATGATGGGATATATAGGATAATGTCAAATAGAGGAATACTTATTCCTAATTGGCAGTACACTTTATGGATGGGACAACAAATTGATTCTAAAGTAATCAGGTGTTGCTGAATAAAGAGGATCGCAATTAACAGGTAAGTCGATCCGGCTCAGAGCAAATTTATTCACTCTGTCTGGCAATCATAACAGTTAAAAAGATGCTCAAACAACTGGCTGGTCAAACGGCAATCTATGGTATCAGCAGTATCGTATCGCGTCTGCTGAACTATCTGCTGACCCCTTTCCTGACCCGTATTATGACGACGGGTGAGTATGGGGTAATCACCGATATGTATGCGTTGATCCCCTTTGCTATGGTGGTACTGACCATGGGAATGGAGACCGGATATTTCCGTTTTGCCGGTAAGGCAGAGAACATTCAGGAACGACGTCGGGTCTTCTCAACCACATGGGGTGCTGTCAGTGCGCTGGCTATTCTCTTTGCTGCGGCTGCATTCCTCTTTACACCCGAGTTGTCGCAAGCAATGGGGTATGCCGACTATCCGTCGTATATCCAAATTGTGGCGTTGATTATCGCATTGGATGTGATTACGGCGATACCCTATGCCCGTTTGCGACAAGAGAATAAAGCCAAACTTTTTGTCGTTCTGCGCACCTTCTCTGTACTGCTGAATGTGGTACTGGTGATCTTTTTATATTCGGCTTTGCCGCACCTGGCAGCTAATGGTGGTTGGTGGGCCTCTCTGTATGACCCCGATTATGGTGCCGGGTATTATCTGGTTGCCAATCTGATTACCAGTTTTGTGACCCTGTTGCTGCTCTTCCCCTCCTATCGGGATTGTGTGCCGAAAATCGACTGGAAACTGTTACGAACCATCTTTATCTATTCGTTCCCGTTGTTGGTCAGTGGTGTGGCCGGTGTGGCCAACCAGTTTATTGATCGCCAAATGATCAAATACCTGATGCCTGCTGACGAAGCGATGGACGCATTGGGTATCTATGGTGCCGTTGCCAAATTGGGTGTGATTCTGCTGCTGTTTATCCAGATGTATCGTTATGCTGCAGAACCTTTCTTCTTGGCCAATTTTAAAAAAGAGGACTTTCTGCGGGCCAATGCTGAAGCACTGAAATTCTTTACGATTGCTTCGGTGGGGATCTTTTTGCTGATCATGCTCTTTGTCGATCTGTTTGCGCTCTTCGTGGGACCAGCCTTCCGACAAGGTATGTTTATTCTGCCCTTGATTCTGCTGGCCAATATTTTTTCTGGCATGACGCTGAACCTCAATTTTTGGTACAAACAGACTGGCGAAACCCGTTATGCAATCTGGATCACTGGAACGGGATTTGTCTTTACGGCACTGTTGAATATCTGGTTGGTTCCGGCGTTGGGTTATGTAGGAGCGGCCTGGGGACGTTTCGGATGCGAAGCGGTGATGCTCGCTTTGAGCTATTGGCTCAATACCCGGCACTATCCTACTCCGTATGATGTGCGCCGGATCGGTGCATATTTCCTGTTGGGTGGCGTGCTGTACGGTCTCTCCTATTTGACCGGATTGTTGCCTGCCGTGCCGAAATATTTGTTAAATTTGGGCATGTTGGCTGCATTTTTTGTAGTCGCCGTCCGTTGGGAGCATATTGATGTGAAAGGTCTCGTGCGGTCGGTTTTAAGAAGACGCTAATCATGAAAGTAAAAGTAATCAATCGGTCGGCTTACGACCTTCCTCAGTATGAAACCGCACTCGCTGCAGGGCTGGATGTGCGGGCAAATATTACCGAAAGTATCACTTTAGGTCCGCTGGAACGTACACTGGTTCCAACAGGCCTTTTTATCGAGTTGCCCGAAGGGTACGAGATGCAGGTGCGTCCACGTAGCGGTTTGGCTGCCAAACATGGCCTTTCATTGGTCAATGCACCGGGAACGATCGATGCGGATTATCGGGGAGAGATCAAGGTGATTTTGGTTAACTTGTCGAATACCCCTTATGAGTTGAAGCCCGGAGAAAGGGTTGCTCAACTGGTGGTGTCACAGTTCACTCGTGTTGAATGGGAACCGGTCGAGGAGTTAGGTGAGACTGAACGCGGTGCTGGCGGATTTGGCTCTACCGGTGTAAAATAGGAATAGGCTTACGAGCGTTTAATGGGATTCCTCTGCAACTTGTGAATTATACGCAAGAAGGGCATAGTCCAAATGAAAAATCAGAACTGCGGTTTGATTTAGACTGTAAATAAATTAAGTGAGATGTTCTCCATTTTCCTTTTTGTGTTCGCTTTCATTGGAGCTATGTATGAAGCCCTGTTTGAACGGTAGGATCGGTGATCTTTGTGGGGAACCGATATCAGTCTTGTAATTGTTGTGTGACCGTTTGTCTTAATAAAATTGTATAGTCAACAAAATGCAGTTCAAAGATGTGATTGGACAGCAGGAGGTGAAGCAGAAGCTCATCAGTAGCGTGGAACGAGGCCGGGTGAGCCATGCGCAGCTTTTTGTCGGAGACGAGGGTGTTGGCGCGTTGCCGTTGGCGATTGCCTATGCGCAGTACCTGAACTGTCCTCATCGCTATGACGGTGATTCGTGTGGGGTGTGTCCCTCTTGTTATCAGATTAGTCAGTTGGCTCATCCCGATCTGCATTTTGTATTTCCTGTCAATACTCCTAAGGGGAAAAGTTCTTCTGAAAAACCGATCAGCAGCCGTTTTATGCCGCAGTGGCGTGAATTGGTCTCCTCAACTGGAGGCTATTTTAATGAGCAGATGTGGTATGAGGCTCTGGAGATTGACAACAAACAGGGAAATATCAGCACCTTTGAGGCGGATGAGATCATCCGTGCTTTGTCGTTCAAATCGTTTGAATCGGAGTACAAAATTGTGCTGATTTGGCTGCCCGAACGGATGAATATCCCTGCAGCCAATAAATTGCTCAAAATTCTGGAGGAACCATGGGACAAGACGCTTTTTTTGATGGTCAGTCAGTCTCCGGATAAACTGCTTCCGACCATCATCTCCCGAACTCAAGGAATTACTATTCCCGCAATTGAGCAGGCCGATCTGGCGGCATGGTTGATGTCGCATAAAAATCTTACGGAGGCTGATGCCGACAAAGTAGCTCGTCTCTCTCGAGGCAACTTATTGGAGGCAGATCGATGCCTGCAGGCAATCTCTTCCGGTGCCGGAACTGAGGCGTTCGATCTTTTCGTTAAACTGATGCGGCTCAGTTATGAGAATCGGCATATGGAGTTGTTGGAGTGGGCCGAAACTGTGGCTGTAATGGGCCGCGAAGAGCAAAAGAGGTTGATGTCCAACTCGATTCGGCTGATCCGGGATAGTTATATGATGACGGCGGGGGTCCCCGAGATCTCTTATCTGTTTGGAAAAGAGTACGAGTTCTGTAAAAAATTTGCACCGTATGTCAACAACAGCAATGTTGAGCAATTGGTTGCTGAAATGGAGTTGGTAATCCGACAGGTGGGACAGAACGGTAATCCCAAATTGATCTTTCCCCATTTTGCATTGACGGTGAGTAAATTGATCGGTCCGGTGAAGTGATGGCACGTGCGGTATTGCTGACAGGAGGAAATCTGGGAGAGATCGCGCAAACGCTTGCTACGGCTCGTCGTAAACTGGTTGAGCGGGCCGGTGTGGAGTTGGTTGCTTCAACACTCTATGAATCTGAACCGTGGGGTTTCGATGCCCCTGAACGCTTCCTGAATCAGGTTTTAGTACTGGATACGTCGCTTGATCCCGAGCAACTGCTTGACTGTTGTCAACAGATTGAAATTGAGGGAGGGCGTGTGCGTGCTCAGTCGCAAGCACAGGGTTTGGAGAAAGAGTGTGGATCAGTGGTTTCGGAAAAACAGAATGCTCCTTTGCGCCAATATTGTTCCAGAAGTCTGGATATTGATATTCTTTTCTATGAAGATCAGGTAATCGATACTCCGCGATTGCAGGTGCCCCATCCGTTATTGCATCAGCGTGGATTTGTGTTGCGTCCGTTGGCAGAGGTATTGCCCGATTGGATCCATCCCGTTTTGCATAAAACAGTAAGACAGCTGCTCGATGAACTGAAAGAGTAGAAAGAGCAGTCGGAATACGCTTTGGTGTTGGGATCAGCCCGCTATGTGTTTTGTAAGGGAGAGGAATAGCGGGTTAAAAGCACACTATTTGTCTAAAATGACAATAATACTTGATAGTGTAAACTACTAAATGATGCGGCGAGTCCGAGCATCCGTACGTAAGGACATCGAGCCGAAATCTACCCCCTCCAACAGAACTGCACCAGGATGTTTGCCCACCTCGAAGCTTCCTGCCCAATCAGTGATACCGAGGGCTTCAGCCCCATTTTGTGTAGCCCAGCGGATTCTTTCGTGCAATGGGATCTCCGGTAACAGTTTCATTTCTTCGACCAGTGATAGGCTTTCGTTGGAGGCCAGACTATCGGTGCCGAGAGCGATGCGTGCCCCTTTATTCATTAGCAGCGTTGCGGGCGGATGCGCCCCTTCAATGTAGTCATTCGAGCGGGGGCATAATACCCAGGTGAGCTTGCCCAACGCGAAATATGCCTCCATGCGTTCTATAATGCCCTCGTCAACAAAAGTGTTGTGGATCAGTAAAATCCGTTTGTTTGAGGGGGTGGAGGCCATGATGCGTTCAGCTGGAGAGCCATAATGGGCGAAATCGATGGTTACTCCCATTCGTTGGTTACGGTCGTGTAGGGTTCCACATCCGAAAAAGAGCTCTGTTTCGGCTTTACTCTCCATGAAATGGATTGAAAGCAGGTCTCCCCGTTGTGCCAAATCCCGGAATGGGGCATCTTGCAACGAATAGGTAGCATGAGGTGTTGGAGAGCATCTGAGACCGATTTGTGAGGCCTTATCTACAATACGGTCCATGGGTGAAAAATCGGTGCACCGCAGGCCGAAATACTCAATAAAATTGTGGTAATGGATTTTACTCTTAAGTTTGATGTCGAATGTAGAATCCCCGTTGCAGATGTCTCCGACAGCTGTAATTCCCTCCTGGAACATTTTGGTATCCCAATACCGTACAGCCGCTAATCGCTCTTCAGGCGTGGCTTCATGACGGACACGAGCCATGCCGTCAGCAAAGCCCGCAAAACCGCTGTGACGGGCGATTTTGCCCCGTAAATAGGAGAGTTCACTATGGCAATGGGCATTGACCAGTCCCGGGATGAGAATGCCGTTGAAAAATTCAACCCCCTCGCAGGAGTCGATGGCTTCCCGTGTCGTGATCTCAACCACCCGTCCCTCAGCGTCGAACGAGAGTATCGCCGAGCGTAGAAACCCCTGTGGTGTCCAAAGCAAATGGGAGGAAATCTTTCGTAAGGGTGTCATATTGTTGTGAAGGGGGAAGTGGCAGATTATAGAGGAACCGGGCTTGGATGGAGTCACGGATCTGTTCTTGAGTCGGATACCGGATTATGCGTAGAGAGTCAATGGTCACTTTGGTCGTATATTGCTGGTTTTCCCGAAGTGTCGTATAGGCTGGATAAACATTTAACCATTGTGACCCTTTGCCCTCTTTGACAATGAGCGTAGCAGATTCGGAATTTATGGTCCCTTTGGTATAACTACGATACAGGTAGTCACTTTTTTTACCATCCTGATCCGTAAGACATTGCATATATTGTACATACGGATTTTGGTCTGCAGAATCAATATGGCAGATCCATTCAATTTTGTACTTCCCTGCTTCGACAGGAATTTTGATGGCGGGTGAGTCTTGCGCACGGCTCAGCCGAGAGTAACGTTGGGATTCCAAAGCACTGTACACCTCTTTTTTGTAAAGCTCCGATGCAATACGATTCAAGGTGTCACGGCGTGCGACAGCTTGAAACGTTGGTCTGCCTTTGGCATCCAAGGTGTCGAGAGCGGCCTGTAGAACATCGCTGAATTTTAGACTTTTACGTTTTGTTAGCCCCTCGATGGTGTACATGAAATCTTCAGGCGTGTAACCGTAATGTTCGAAAATTGGCGTATAGACATCCATGGAATCTTTTTCGAAAGCATAGCTTCCATGCATGTCCCAATAGGCGTTGGCCAGATAGAGATCGCCAACAATGGATACCAACGTGGTATCTGGAATGCTTTTGGGTTTATCGCATGAAGTGAATATGGTCAGTATGAGCATCAGACACAAGGCGCCTAAAAGCTTTGGACATGCAATTATGTGGCAGAGTCGTTTCATGGTTAGTCTCTGATTTGGCTGCGAGGAATCATCGACAGCACAGTCAATTTGGAAATTAGGTAACTTACAGCTGTAAATGTTACCACAATAAGTAACAAATCGCTGAGGTGTACTTCGACAGGATAGGTGTCGATTAAGAAGGTTTCGCCCCCGAGCGTGAGAAATCCCCAATGTTGTTGGACCAAAGAGAGCCCGAGTCCTAAAATCATACCGATTACGGCACCTATACCATAGATCAGCATTCCCTCTGCGACGAAGATCCGGCGTAGCAAAGGAATATCAGCCCCCATGGTTAACAGTGTACGGATGTCTTTACGTTTGTCGATAATGAGCATAACCAGCGATCCGATCAGAGAGAAGGAGGCGACAATCAATACCAACAAGATAATGAAGTAGATTCCCCACTTTTCATACATCATGATGCGGTAAAATTCGGCTTTCTGTTGGTATCGGGTTAGTACCTCGAATTGATCTCCCAAGAGTGCAGCTACGGCAGGACGGACCGATTCAGGTGAATAACCATCGTCAAGCCGGATGGATAATGAAGAGGCTTTCCCTTTATTATCGAGCAAATTTTGGGCAAAATCGATCGGTACGATCATGTATTTCCCATCTACCTCAGCCTCGAGGGCAAAGACACCAGATGGGAAAAGGAGCCCTTTGCGATAGAGGCTTTGGGGCATCATAAGTGAAAATTTGCCGGAGCGGGGAACGTAAATCGCGATCGGATCGTTGAAGGTGGTACGGATGCCGAGTGTATAAGCGATCCCCTGTCCGACACAAGCCTCGGGAAGTTCTCCGAAACGTAGGCGATAGTTCCCCTGTGTGATCAGAGTGTCGATCGGGACCACCTCTGCAAACAGGGAATCTACACCACGCATAACCCCTATATACTGTCGATCACGATATTCGAACAGAGCATTCTCTTCGAGGCTGAACGACCATTGTGCGACACCTGGAATGGCTCGCAACCGATCTGCAGGAATCGAATCCATGGCAAAGACCTTGCCTTGTGTCGGAGTGACCAGCAGATCGGGATCGAATGATTTATACATGCTGCGGATCAGCCCCTCGAAGCCATTGAATACCGACAGCAAAATTACCATAGCCGCTACCGGGATAGCCACTGCCAAAGCACTCACACCGGCAATGATGTTGATCACCGAATGTGATTTTTTGGAGAAGAGATATCTCCGTGCGAAGAGCAGTGTGAGACGGGGCATGGTCTATTTTTTGAGCAGTTTTTCGATTTCGCTGATATATTCGAGTGAATCATCCAGATAAAAGGCCAGTTCGGGAACAATACGCAACTGATTGCGGACCCGAACTCCGAGCGCTTTGCGGATCATCCAATTGTTGTCAGCGAGGGTCTGCATAATCTCTTCGTGCCGTTCGAACGGGAAAATGCTTAGGTAGATTTTTGCTAAAGAAAAGTCAGGACTCATTCTGACACGGGTGACTGAGACCATGGTGCCTTTGACTAAAGAGGCTGCCTCCTTGCTAAGAATGTCACTGATGTCGCGCAAAATCTGTCTGCCGATCTTCTGTTGGCGTGTCGATTCAATTTCGTTACTCATCGCTTTGCGAATTTATGTAGATCAATCGACGGTCAGGCCGCGATTGTCCAGCGTTCTTATCAATTAAAAATGGACGTTCAAGTTGATTGACTTATGAATCATCATGTGCGTCCTTATATTATGAGTTTTTGCCGTTTTATTATTTATTTCGGTGCTTTTGTTGTTGTTGCCATGTGCTTTGTATCTGGATTGTTCCCTTTCGGCTCTTGCCCATTTTGCTGTGGCGGTTACCGCATTTTGAACAGTTGAGGCAAGTTAGCGTTTAGTGTTCAAAAAGTCCAGAGATGTCAAGCAATATTATTGGGTCGCAATTGGGGAAGTAGTCGGTATCTTAAAGAGTGACGTGTGCGATAATCCACATTGCGATTGTGCTGAAATCTGCTCTGTCGCTGAAAATAAAGAGGCAGTTGCAGCGCCCGAGGAGGAGGAACCCTGTTCTTCCTTGTTGGTGGCCTCTGAAGCGGGACGGTTTTCTGTTGATTGCCCCTGCTCACTCTGTTGAGACTGGGCAGATCCTTCCGGGGATTTTTCTGTTTCAGAGGTTGATTCAGCTGGTGTTACTTCTCCTTGGTTATCGGGTTGAGCCAATTCTTTGTTCTCCGCTGGTTCCGAAGTCGAAAGACTGTCCGGTACAGTCAGTGTGTCTGTAACCGCCGGACGGGTCAAATAGAGTCTTACTGTTTCGATAGTTGTCGAATCCATAGGAATTCGTCCCGTACTGTCTTTAGGCAACGTGTTTAGCAAAACGGTATCGGATGGAGTACGTCCTTTTTCCAATCTACGATTGATACGGCGTATGGTTGAACGGGCATACTGTTGATCCATGCGTAGTTGAGTCGCTTTGCTGGCTGCAGAACGAATGCCTCCCTTACCCAAACGGTAATAAACTGCGGCAAACACATTAATATTGTCGAGCGGTGAACGGTCGGGATTACCTTTGTATTTGGTGGGATTCCGCAAAATATCTCCATATCCGAAGCCGTAGCGGGCCTCTATTGAAAATTCGACACGGCGTTGTGGCCCAAGCAGGAATGCTAAACCGGCACCACCACAAAGTCCGTAATCAAAACGGTTGTCCCGGTTGAGTTGCATGGTGTAAGTTCCGCTTTCAATAATCCCATTGGTCTTAGATTGGCGGGAGTAGGTCGAATTCAGGTTATAGGAGGCCTGTATGCCGAGGTTGATGAAAAAGCGGGCCCGACGTTGAAAAAGGTAGAAGTGAGGTTGCCAAATCAAAGGTATTTCGATCGAGTTGATCGTTCGGTGATAACTTTCATCCGATCCAAATGACTCATCGTAATTGAACCCTTTTTGCTTGAACAACAGGTCTATCTCAATGCCACCTACATATTTGGTTTCACTGTAAAATTTGTAGGAGAGTCCGCCTGCGTACAACCCCCATTCGATACCGGTCTCTTTAGCAGGCTTGAAACGGGCCATACCGCCTCCCCAGCCTCCCATGACACCAATGTAATGTTGTGCCGAGAGACTGTCTGCACAAATCAACAGTAGCAGACAGAACAGCAATCGGTATATCTTGATGTTTTTACGCATGGTCTCTAATCCCTTCCCGGAGTTGTATCTTGCTAGCTAATATCCATACCCTGTATTACCATACCCCTGGGTTCCATAACCTTGTGCTCCGTACCCTTGGGTGCCATATCCCTGAGTGCCGTACCCCTGGTTATTGTAGCCATTGGGGGTATTGGAATTGTGGTTGTGCATCTCATCCTGATGACGTTTCGCCCACTCTTCCATCATCTTTTGGCGACGAATCGCCTCGAGCCGGTCAATACGTTGTTGCATTTTTTCCATCGTCACAGGGGCAAACAGATCGTTCATGTCCACGTCGAACGATAATTCCCAATTCTCTTTGGCCATAATGGCCTCTTTCCCGTCCGAACCTACAAAAAGTTCGACCCGTTCAGGTTGGCGTCGCTCCGGTAATGAACCGCCATCCCATTTGCCGTTCTTATTGAGATCTTCAATCACTTTGATCCGGACCTCTGCCGGATTGATATAGCGGAAATAGTGTTCACCGGTAGTAAGATGTGCTCGTTCCTGAAGGGTGTTATCGGTGGGATCCAATAACTGTACAATATATTCGCTATCAGGATTCTTTCCTTTGATATTGAGAATGATTGTACCGAATTTGTCAGGTGACATAATATCGAACTCGCTGCGTAGCGTGTCGTTTTTCTCCCCATTCATGTTAACGAATGTTTCAGCCGGGATCATGAGTGCATAACGACCTCCCGGTACCCAGTCTGCTTTGAGCCACCATTGACGCAGTTGAATCGTATCCTGTACAAAATGAACAGGGATGCGTTTGGTTTTTCGTGGTTGTTCGTTGTTCGCATTTGACGACGATGTCGTAGTGGAGCGGGAGGTACGGGTATTCCGCGAAGTGCTCGAGGATCCCTCTTCATCGAGAATCTGCTCCAAAACAATTGCGTTGCTGTCCACACTCGAGAGGGGAGCTGTGAAGACAAACTTGATATGCTCTTCCGGATTGACGGAGTTTGCAGGTGTTACATTGACCGCGAAGGGATTCCGTTTGGGAGTATCCTCCTCTTTCTCCTTTTTGCGGGCAGACTGTTTGATTTGGGGCGCTTTCCATCCCAACTTCAGATTGACGGTATCGATTCGCATGCGATAAGCCGTATCTTGTCCATGATAGATGAGACGTCCCTTGAGCGTATCGGGCATCTTTTCGATCTTTGAAAGATCGAACCAAAGTTCCATACTGTCGTGTCGAGGCGTCAAGTATTCCGTTTTGATCAGCGAGGAGTCTATACTGTCGAAACTCAACTCTTCGATTTTGGGGAATGGAGCTGTGAAATAGAGGCTGACCTTATTTTGCAGCGGCCGGCTTGAACTGGAATAGGTCTGGCGCTTGTTCGGGGTATCCATGAACATCCGCATTTGAATCTGCGGTTGTGCTTGCAGGTACATGCGCGTCGAATCGAACCAGACATCAAATGGAGGCATCTGGGCCGGATTATAGGTGCTGTCTAAAAACGCAATACGATCGACTCCAGGTTCATATTGCTGGTTGCTATTGTTGTCTTCAAAACCATACACCCGATACGCCATCGGTTTCAGGTTTTCCGTGAGGAAAATTCCATTGGGGTATGAGCGCCCTACTGCCAGCGGTTTCGATTTGAAAATGGTGGAGTCCCGTTCCAATGAGTCTGCCTTCGGGTCGAAAAAGAGCAGGAACACTTTGCCGACCGTATCATTGGTCTCTGCGTCAACTGTGTAGCCAGACATCATCAGTGAATCGATCTCCTTGCCGGTGGAAAAGACGTAACGTAAACCTGTATATGGGTTCCCTTCGTTGTTGTCGGATACACTCTGTCCGAAATTGAGCGAGTAGGTCTGATTCGGCAACAGTGTGTCTTGGATGTCTATTTGAATGCCTCGTCCTTTTAAAGTGACGCTCGGCGTTTTTTTCATGAACGGTGATGTGTAAAACTCCTTTTGCTGGTCTTTGAGCTGCACATATTCGTTGAATTCGATATAGACCCGTTTCGATTTGAAATCAATGGTTCCATAAGCCGGAGTCATTGTAATCACAACGGGAGGCAACGAATCTTTCGGCCCTCCCTGAGGCATGGTAACCCGTGCACAACGCCACAACCCGGCTGTTGCGAAAAGTCCCACCAAAAAGATATAGATGAAACCTTTGATTAGATGGTAGAATGTACGGTTCATCGTGCCGGATTATTTGCGGAAAACTTGCGAAATCTCTTTACGAGCATCACGCTCCTTGATATATTCCCGTTTGTCGAAGCTCTTGCGTCCTTTACCCAAGCCGATTTGGAGCTTGGCCAACCCCCGTTCGTTAATGAACAGTTTGAGACCGACAACGCTCAGCCCTTTGTCTTGCAGCGAACGTTGTAATTTGAGCAACTCTTTGCGATTGAGCAGCAGTTTGCGGTCACGTTTGGGCATGTGGTTGTTGTAGGTACCCCAGTGATACTCGGAAATGTTCATGCCCCGGACAAACAACTCGCCATTGTTGAAGTAGCAGTAACAATCCGTTAACGACGCTTTGCCCAGCCGCAACGATTTGATCTCGGTGCCGGTCAGTACGATACCTGCAATATAGGTGTCGAGGATTTCAAAGTCGTATGTCGCCCGTTTGTTGCGTATCGATATGTTGCGGTAATCTGACATCTTAAAACCGGAATAAGTCGGTGAATGATCACTCGTTCCGCAAAATTAACAAAATAGATTGAATTGCTACCGCCTCTTACTTGTATTGCGGCCGGTTTTGCCAACGCTTATTCCCCTGTTTGTTGTTTTTGCCATTGTTTTTGTTGCCGGTGCGATTGGCAGGGAGATGATTTTTGCGAGCGCGATTGTTGGTTTGAGCTTGTTTGTAGTCGTTACGGGCCGAATTGATCTCCTCTTCAGTTAAAGTGATAACGCCTTGAGACATTTTATGTATGTCATTCAGAATGACATCGTTGGGGAGATATTCTTGGTTGTATTCGAACGCTTTTGCCCGCATGTATTTGGCGATGTTGATGGCAATGGCTTTACGTGCCTGCTCGTCGGGAACATTTTTCAGACCTGCCAACATGTGCTCGATATGCTTCCCGTAGTGTTTGTGGGCAATCTTTTTGTTGGGGTATTCGAGCTTGTCCGGTTTGGGTTGTACAGCGTGGCGGTCGGGCATCGGATAGGGGGAATCGACATCCAGCTTGAAATCCGACATAATTAGCAAATGGTCCCACAGCTTGTGTTTAAAGTCGGTTGCATCCCGCAATACGGGGTTGATGTTGCCCATCACTTCAACCACAACCTGAGCCTGCTCATTACGCAAAGCCCGGTCTTCGATGGTGCAGAGGTAATCCACCATTTGGTGAATATGCCGCCCATATTCGGGAAGCATCAGTTTTTTACGTTCAAAGTTGTAGTTTTTGTCCATAAAAGGAATTTGGGTCCGTTTTTTGTTACGGAATACACGCCCATAACGGGTTTGCAATAGGCAAATAACGTTCTGAAAAGGCTTGTCAGTATTCCAGAAGGGCGATTAGGTATGTCGATTAGGGTTAAAAGCTAAAGTCGGTGTGTCAGAACGAAATAAACCGACTCATTTTGGCGAATAATGGAAAATTATCCGTATCTTGGAATTGAAGTTATATAGGCTTCAACGCTCCAGCGACAAATATATGGCAATTTTTTTAATTGCCCAAATACCCTCGCCGCGATGGGTTGAGCAATTTATATAATCAGTATTAAATATTTTATTTTTTAGAGCAATGACAAATGTATTGGTGGTCGATGCGGAACGCGTAATGCGCAGCACACTTAAGGAGAGATTGGAATATGAGGGTTACGTAGTCGATACGGCGCAATCCCGTTCCGAGGCCATGGGAAAACTAGAACGAACAATTTTCGATGTCATACTTTGCGACATGTCTTTGCCTGACAAAGAAGCTTTCGATCTACTTACTACCGTGCACAGTGCCTACCTGGGTCTGCCAGTCATTATGCTCTCCAAAAATAAAGGCCTTGATGCCGCAGTAGATTGTATGCGCCGTGGAGCGTATGACTATATCGAGAAACCGATTGATCTGAACAAACTGTTGAGTTCGATTCGGAATTCTATTCAACAACGAAACCAAAATCGTGCCATACCGTTTTCATCGGTGCGAAAATCGTGCGGTAATACTGTTTCCGGTGATTCTACGGAGAAAAATTGCGCTGCCACAGTTGGTAGCTAAGGGAGTGTGGTTGCTAAAGCTGCTGATGAGTCTGGTCATAGTACTACGATGCCAGCAGAGGATCAGGTTGCTACTGTTCCCAATCGTTTGGTGGCAAGACAGCATGTGCATGTGCAACATGATAGCATGGTCGGATCTTCCAAAGGGATGCTCCGAGTAAAGACCATGATTGATAAAGTGGCGTTGTCAGATGCCAGGGTGTTGATTCTTGGGGCCAACGGTACGGGCAAGGAGTTGGTGGCCCATGCACTTCATGCTCAGAGCGGGCGGGCGTCAGGCCCATTTGTTGAGGTAAACTGTGCTGCGATCCCCTCTGAGTTGATCGAGAGTGAACTGTTCGGCCATGAAAAGGGTGCCTTTACTTCGGCTATTCGTCAGAGAAAAGGAAAGTTTGAACAGGCTGATGGAGGAACACTGTTTCTCGATGAGATTGGTGATATGAGTTTGGCAGCTCAAGCCAAAGTGTTGCGTGCCTTGCAGGAACATCAGATCTGCCGTGTTGGGAGTGACAAAGAGATTGAAGTCGATGTGCGGGTGATTGCTGCTACCAACAAAGATTTGCGACAAGAAATAGCCAAAGGGAATTTCCGTGAAGATTTATATCATCGGTTAAGTGTAATTGTGCTGCGTGTGCCGACCCTTAAAGAGAGGGCAGAGGATATTCCGGAGTTGATTGACTATTTCATTCGGCAGATTTGCGCGGAGTATGGGATAGAACCGAAAGCGATTGCTCCCGAAGCGGTTGCAGAATTGTGTGGGATGGATTGGCCTGGTAATGTCCGTGAATTGCGCAATGTCGTTGAGCGTTTGATCATTCTCAGTGAAGAGTCGATTACGCTGCATGATGTGGAACTGTATGCTGCAGCAACCGTTTAACAGGTTGTTTTGATTAGTGTTATGTTTGGTTTAAGCCGTTTTTGCGTTGATTCCTCTGCGCATGATCCTCTTAATGTCTTGTTGATGTAAGGTCGTTTTATTGAAATGATTCGTGTTCGCAGAATCTGGTATCCTATTGGACTGGTGTCATGAATTTGGAACCGATCTCCAACAGCCTATGGGATAGGGCTGATTTTATGTTGTTGTTTGCCTTCTTTTGGTTGATTGAAGGTCTTTCTGTTAGGTTTATTGATGGTATGTGCCGTGAAAAGGATGTCTCCTGTTCACGGTTTTCTTGTTTGTGATGGGGTCTATTCTTAAAAAAAATTGATCCACATTTTCTATCAAAAAGGGTATTTTGGTATTTACATGTTTGTAATATATTTTATAAAACTATAATAATATATATTAATAAAATATATTGTTTGATTTCTGGATGGCCGTAAAGGATGATATTATTAAATATATTGATTTATAGTTCTATATGATTGGTGATGACAGGAGAAAAGATCCTAATGCATCTTCCGACAAAATGGTGATTCATTCAAATGCAGTACTTGGCGAAGAAGAGTTCTCAGAAGAGTACGATGATTTTTACAGATTATGCGGGTCGATTACTGGTAGGGATAACATTGATCTTCATTGTTTGGATTTGGATGCATGTCTTTATCATAATCATATAGGACCCGTTTTCAGTGAAGATAGAATATTGATAATTGTGTTTTAATCCCTATCTTTGAATAGAGGTAACGAATGTTAAATGGAACTACATAGTTATGGCTGTATTCGAAGTTGAAGGCGGAACCGTGTTGCATGGCGAAATCACTCCGCAGGGCGCTAAAAATGAGGCCCTACAAATCCTTTGTGCTACACTGCTGACTCCTGAGCGTGTGACGGTGCATAATGTGCCCGCCATTGTCGATGTATTGCAGTTGATCGAGCTGTTGGAGAAGATGGGGGTCGTAGTGACTCATCCGGCAGAAGATACCTATACCTTCGAAGCCCGCGAGATAGATTTCGATTATCTGCAAAGCGATGATTATCGGAAACGTGCTGCTCGTTTGCGTGGATCGGTGATGATTATCGGCCCGCTGTTGGCTCGTTTTGGCGAGGGATATATCCCTAAACCGGGTGGAGATAAAATTGGTCGTCGTCGGCTGGATACCCACTTTATTGGATTCCAAAAGTTGGGTGCCAAGTTCAATTTCGATACGGGAACTAATTTTTACAGTGTGGAAGGCCGCCCGTTGCGAGGAAGTTATATGTTGCTCGATGAGGCATCTGTAACCGGAACAGCCAATATCGTGATGGCAGCGGTGATGGCTGAAGGGACAACGACGATTTATAATGCCGCTTGTGAACCCTATGTGCAGCAGCTTTGTCGGATGTTGAACCGTATGGGAGCCCGTATTTCAGGTATTGCTTCCAATCTGTTGACCATAGAGGGAGTGAAGGAACTGCATGGGACAGAACATACCTTGCTGCCCGATATGATCGAGGTGGGCAGTTTTATCGGCATGGCTGCCATGACTGCCAGTGAGATTACGATCAAGAACGTTTCATTTGAAAATTTGGGGATCATCCCGGCCCAATTTGCCCGTATGGGTATTCATTTTGAGCAGCGGGACGATGATATCTATATTCCGCGTCAGGAACACTACGAAATAGAAAGCTTTATTGATGGGTCGATTATGACGATTGCCGATGCGACATGGCCCGGACTGACTCCGGACTTGCTGTCGGTATTTTTAGTGGTGGCAACTCAAGCTAAAGGCGCTGTGTTGATTCACCAAAAGATGTTTGAGAGCCGTTTGTTCTTTGTGGACAAGTTGATTGATATGGGGGCGCAGATTATTCTTTGTGATCCGCACCGTGCCACTGTGATCGGACACGACCGTAAAGTGCGATTACGGGCGACCCGGATGACCTCTCCGGATATTCGTGCTGGAGTAGCCCTGTTGATCGCTGCCATGTCGGCCGAAGGACGTTCCATCATTCAGAATGTCGAACAGATCGATCGTGGTTATCAAAACATAGATGGCCGTCTCAATGCACTCGGTGCTAAAATCAAACGTTTGGACAATTGTTAATCGTCATAAACCTGGATTTGCCGAACTGTCGTTTTAGGCTGCGAGGTTTTGAAGGGTAAGAGGTAGATTGATTTTCTATAAATAACGAGGGCTGCATTCAATATGCGGGCCCTCGTTTTGTGTTTATAGTAGCGATATGACCATTGTAAACCTGTGTAAATGAAAGACCGGCCTGTATTCAGGCCGGTCTTTTCTGATTATTTTCAAATGGTCTGTTATTCGTCTTTGTCTGTATCGGCGTATGCTTTGAGCAGTTTCTCTTGAACATCGGATGGAACCTGTTCGTACGACGAGAATTTCATGGAGTATGTCGCACGGCCATTGGTCAACGAATTCAAGGTGGTTGAATAACGGTACATCTCAGCCAGCGGAACACGGGCAACAAGACGTTCAAAGCCTTTCTCGCTGCTCATACCCTCGATCATGGCCCGACGGTTTTGCAGATCGCTCATCACATCACCCATCTTGTCTGACGGGACGAGGATCTCAACACTGTAAATAGGCTCCATGATTTTCGGACCTGCTTTGCGGAAAGCCTCTTTGAAGGCGTTGCGACCGGCCAGTTTGAACGAAAGCTCATTGGAATCTACCGGGTGCATTTTACCGTCGTAAACGACTACGCGTAGATCTCGAGCATACGATCCGGTCAATGGACCCTCCTCCATCTTCTCCATGATACCTTTGAGGATGGCAGGTAAGAAACGGGCATCGATTGCTCCACCGACGATGGCGCTGTAGAAAATCAATTTACCGCCCCAGTCGAGTGTAACCTCCTCTTTGCTCTTGATGTTGACCTGCAGCTCTTTTCCGTCCACTTTGTATTTCGACGGTTCGGGCATGCCCTCTTGATAAGGTTCAATGACCAGCCATACCTCACCGAATTGTCCGGCACCACCTGACTGTTTTTTGTGTCGGTAGTTTGCCGTCGCAACTTTGGTAATGGTTTCGCGATATGGAATTTTCGGTGCAAAGTACTCGACCTCCATCTTGTTGAGGTTTGCCAACTGCCATTTGAGAATGTTGAGGTGATGTTCGCCCTGCCCTTGCAAAATCGTTTGTTTGAGCTCTTTCGAGTACTCTACCAAAATGGTCGGATCTTCAAAATTAGCTCGGTTAAGCAGTTCGCCTAACTTTTCGTCCTCTCCCGTCTTAACCGCTTTCACAGCTACCCGGAAACGAGGATCCGGGAACCGGATCGGTTCGATCTCAATATTGGAACCCGGAGTCGAGAGGGTCTGATTGGTGCGAGTTCCCTTGAGTTTAACCGTGCAGCCGATGTCACCGGCCATCATTTCAGTTACTTTGATACGATTCTTTCCGGCGACAGCAAACAGTTGAGAAATCTTCTCCTTATTGCCTGTTTTGGAGTTAACCAACTCCATTCCTTCGGTTACTTTACCCGAGATTACACGGAAGTAGGTCACCTCACCCAAATGGGGTTCAACGATATTCTTGAAAATAAAGAGAGCGGTCGGCCCATTGCTGTCGGGTTCGATCTCTTCGCCATCGACAGTCAGGAAATTGGGCGCCTTGAGCGGACCCGGAGCCACATTGATAATAAACTCCATCAGACGTTTTGCACCAATGTCACGTTTGCCAGATGCACAGAAGACGGGAATTACATCGCGTTTGGCCAAGCCCAGTTTCAAACCGGAACGCAACTCGTCCTGGGTGAGGACGCCTTTCTCAAAATAGAGCTCCATAAGAGCCTCGTCATTTTCAGCGGCAGCTTCAGTCAGAATACGGTTCAGTTCCGTGGCCCGTTCCATCTCTTCAGCCGGAATTTCCATCTCTTCACGAATGCCGGTATCGCCTTTGAATTTGTACATCTTCATCAACAAAACGTCGATGAAAGCATCGAAATTAGGACCAGGATTCACCGGATACTGAACAATCACCGGAGTAACTTGAGAGGCGGCGCGGAGTGATTCGAGCGAATTTTCCCACGAAGCCTTTTCGCTGTCGAGTTGATTGATGACTGCGATGATCGGTTTTTCATGAGCACGTGCATAACGGGCCTGAATTTCGGTTCCAACTTCAAAGCCGTTCTGCGCATTGATCAACATGACGCCGACGTCGGCAACCTTAAAGGCCGAGAAAAGACTCCCACAGAAATCATCTGCTCCCGGGGTGTCAATGATATTGAGTTTGTATCCGTTGTATTCGGCAAATAACAGCGTCGAATAGATCGACCGTTTGTAGATATGTTCGATATCCGTGAAATCTGACAATGTGCTGTCTGTTTCGATCGATCCTCTGCGGTCAATTACTTTGCCGTCAAAAGCCATTGCCTCGGCCAGAGTGGTCTTACCCGCACCCGAGGCGCCGAGTAGGACTACGTTTTTAATCTCGTTGGTTGGATACGTTTTCATTTGGTATAGTTTTAGGTGTTTTCGGTTGTTTAGGTACATCGGCGTGGGGTTGATGGAGTACGAAGGGTTCGTCTATCCACAACGAACGCCGAAGAGGTTCCTTAAATATAAAGAAAAATATCGACAACTCGCAACAAATTGTCGATTTCTCTTGTATGGACGATTAAATAAGATTGTATCCAAAGTGAGGCTGGAAGTGACGGATTTAGGGATAAAAAAATCCCGCAGTGAAGAACTGCGGGATTTTTCAAATATCTGTTTTATCAGATCGGATCGCCGAAATGATAACGTGAGTCGAAATAACGCTCGATTATTTCATAGCCTCTTCGACAGCAACAGCAACAGCAACGGTTGCACCTACCATCGGGTTGTTACCCATACCCAGGAAGCCCATCATCTCAACGTGTGCCGGTACTGATGAACTACCTGCGAACTGTGCGTCTGAGTGCATACGACCCATGGTATCGGTCATACCGTAAGAAGCAGGACCTGCAGCCATGTTGTCGGGGTGCAAAGTACGGCCAGTACCACCACCTGAAGCTACTGAGAAGTATTTTTTACCCTGCTCAGTGCACTCTTTTTTGTAAGTGCCGGCTACCGGGTGCTGGAAACGGGTCGGGTTGGTTGAGTTACCGGTGATCGATACGTCAACTTTCTCTTTGTGCATGATGGCAACACCCTCACGTACATCGTCAGCACCATAGCAACGTACTTTGGCACGAAGACCTTTTGAATAAGGGGTCTCTTTAACGATGGTCAGCTCACCGGTTGCATAGTCGAACTGAGTCTGTACATAGGTAAAACCGTTGATACGTGAAATGATCATAGCGGCATCTTTACCCAAACCGTTCAGAATGACACGCAGTGGCTCTTTACGAACCTTGTTGGCCATCTCCGCGATCTTGATTGCACCTTCAGCTGCTGCGAATGACTCGTGACCAGCCAGGAAGGCGAAGCACTGAGTCTCTTCACGAAGCAGACGAGCTGCCAAGTTACCATGACCCAAACCTACTTTACGGTCATCTGCTACTGAACCCGGGATGCAGAAAGCCTGCAGACCCTCGCCGATAGCCTCAGCTGCCTCAGCTGCAGTTTTGCAGCCTTTTTTGATGGCGATAGCGGCACCGGTTACGTATGCCCATTTAGCATTCTCGAAGCAGATCGGTTGCGTCTCCTCGCACATTTTGTAGGGATCGATCCCTTTGGCCTCGCAGATAGCTTTTGCCTCTTCGAGGTCTTTGATTCCATATTTTGCAAGCGCGGCATTGATCTGGTTAATGCGGCGCTCGTAGCTTTCAAATAAACTAGCCATTATCCTTTCGTTTTTTTAGTTCGGGAAATCGGTTACTCTTTGCGCGGGTCGATGTATTTGACTGCATCGGCGAAACGACCATAAGTGCCTTTGGCTTTAGCAATAGCCTCATTGGCGTCCATGCCTTTTTTGATCATATCCATCATTTTGCCCAGGTGGATGAACTCATAGCCGATCACCTCGTCGTTCTCGTCAAGAGCCATGCGGGTGCAGTAGCCTTCGGCCATCTCCAGGTAACGAGTTCCTTTGGCAACGGTTCCGAACATGGTGCCGACCTGGCTGCGCAGCCCTTTACCCAAATCCTCCAAAGAGGCACCGATGGGCAGACCACCTTCTGAGAAGGCTGATTGAGTACGACCGTAAACGATCTGCAGGAAGAGTTCACGCATTGCGGTGTTGATAGCGTCGCATACGAGGTCGGTGTTCAAAGCCTCAAGCAGAGTTTTGCCCGGCAGAATCTCTGATGCCATAGCTGCTGAGTGGGTCATACCTGAGCAACCCAAAGTCTCAACCATTGCCTCCTGAATAATACCGTCTTTTACGTTCAGGGTCAGTTTGCAGGCACCCTGTTGCGGAGCGCACCAACCCACACCGTGCGTCAGACCTGAGATGTCTTTGATCTCTTTTGAACGCACCCATTTTCCCTCTTCGGGAATCGGAGCTGATGGGTGGTTGGCACCCTTCTTTACGCAGCACATCTGCTGCACTTCATGTGTGTAGATCATAACGTTATGTATTTGCGTTAATATGTTGGATTAGTTTGACATAACAAACGTTCACCATGTTGGTCAAATATTGCGGGCGATGGCTGAACCCAGCCAAACCGCCCCGATACCTACGCCTACGCTGCACCATAAGTAAAGAAACATCGGAATCGCGGAGCCGTTGCGCATCATGGCAACACTTTCCAGGGCAAAAGTGGAGTAGGTGGTGAATCCGCCACAAAATCCTATGGTCAGGAAAGCACGTAGATTGGCGCTGAACCAGCCGAACCGTTCGAATAGGCCGAAAAGAAGACCGATCAACAAGCATCCGATCAGGTTGACAGCCAAGGTGCCGAAAGGGAAAGAAGCGGTTGTACCGTTCTGTACCCAACGGGTAAGTAAGTAACGGGCAATACCTCCGATGAAGCTGCCCGTACCGATGAAGATCAGTGTACGGATCATTGTTTTCAGTTCGGGGTTGTTTGTGCCGTCATTTTCGTTTGATCGGGGCTAACGGATTGTTTGCCGGAAGGCTCCAGTCCGGGTCCGAATTATACATGCTGCAAACAGCGATTGCATAACTTCGTCGTCAGACGGCACTGGGATAGTCGAAGAATAGTGTGTTTTTTGTCTCCGAATTTCCCCTGCAAAGATAGCCTTTTTTGTGAAAAACACGCTTGTGCTACATTAAGAATCTATTTTACAGTGTGCCACAAGTGTATCGAATGTGGTAAAAAAAAGGAGTTTTTCTTGATTGGGGGGGAATGGGGTAGTTGAGGTTGGGTTGCTTCTATTCTACTATACTGGTTTACTGGAGAGGATTGGTGAATAGCACACTGTAATGGAATGGTTGCGGAAGTGTAGATATAAGTAGATGTTAAAAAAGGAAGCTCCTAATTTTTAGGAGCTTCCTTGAGGTGATCCCGGAGCGGTTCGAACGCTCGACCCACAGCTTAGAAGGCTGTTGCTCTATCCAACTGAGCTACGGGACCCCTTTAACCGGTGCAAAAATAAGATTTAATTCCTTTATCTCCAAAAGAGTGGGGATCTATCCAAAGAACCATCCCCACAGAATATTGTTTGATTGGGTCTCAAATCTTTCTGACTTTGCATCAGAGAGATTAACGCTGTGGCTCGGTATATTCGGCCAGTTCACGTTCCGTAGCCACTTCGTTGCCGTAATGCTCATCGTGCTGACTCTGATCCAGGCCGACCCGTTCGCTGGCAATGGAGACGCGCATCGGAATCATCTTGTTGGTCAGCCAATACAGGGCATAAGTGACAACAAAAGTGTAGACAAATACGATCACGACAGCCAAGAGGTGTGCAAGAAAACTCTCCCAATGGGTCATGCTGCCGCCATCGTAAACAAACACACCGGTCAGAATGGTTCCGACGATACCGCCGACACCGTGCGTCGGAAAGACATCCAATGCATCGTCGAAGGTTGAGGCTTTGTTTTTCCAGGTGACGGCCATGTTACAGATGATGGTGGTGATGAAGGCAATAAAGATGCTCTCTCCTACCGAAACGTAACCGGCCGATGGGGTGATAGCCACCAATCCAACTACAGCACCGATGGCGGCACCCATAGCTGATGGCTTGCGGCCGCGCAGACAGTCGAATACAACCCAAGTGATCATGGCCATGGCCGATGCGGTGTTGGTGTTGAGGAAAGCACGTACAGCGATCGAGTCGGCAGCCAACGAGGAGCCGGCGTTGAATCCGAACCAGCCTAACCAAAGCATGGCTGCACCCAATAAGACGAAGGGGACGTTAGCCGGTTCATGACGGATTTCAGAGCGGCGTCCCAAGAAAAGTGCTCCAGCCAGGGCTGCAACACCCGATGAGGCGTGAACAACGATTCCTCCGGCAAAGTCGATTACGCCTAACTGTCTGAGGAAACCGTCTGGATGCCAGGTCCAGTGGGCCAGTGGACAATAAACGAACAGACAGAACAGAACCATGAAAACCATGTAGGCAGAGAAACGCACCCGTTCAGCAAATGAGCCGGTGATCAGTGATGGGGTGATGATGGCGAATTTCATCTGGAATAGAGCGTATAAGGCGAGTGGCAATGTTGGAGCCAACATCTCGTTGACATGTCCATTCACCCCATTGAACATGAAAAAGGTTGCTGGGTTGCCGATCAGGTGGCCGATATCATCTCCGAAAGCGAGGCTGAAGCCTACGAATACCCACAGTACGCTGACGATACCCATTGCAATAAAGCTTTGGAGCATGGTTGAGATGACGTTTTTCGCACGAACCATACCTCCATAGAAGAAGGATAGTCCTGGAGTCATCATGAGCACGAAGATGGTGGCTGTAATCATCCAGGCGACATTGGCTGCATCGACTTTGGGGTCCAGTCCCCAGAATCCGCCAGCTCCGATTTCCGAATCTATTAGTCCCAGACCGCAAAGAATCAGCAGGGCTACAAAAAAGAAAATCCAGCGTTTTTTGATCATGGTCGTTCAATTTATCGGTTAAACATCTAAAAAATATGTTTTTGATGATTGGGACCCCTTGTTTTGTCTGGGGTGTGCTGCAAAAATATATGTTTTTATTTAAATGTGTTCTAAAATTATGGGGTTATGTTTGATAAAAACATATTTTTATTGGATTGACCCTATTAAAATTCAGGGGGTGCCATGAATTTTATCTGTTTTTTAAGTTTGGATACTGTCGTATCAGGGGGAGTGGTGTTGGTAGAGTGGTTTATTGATTTTTTACGATTGTGTGCAGTCAAGTCTGTTCATCAAGGAAAAGCTGGCGCTGAATTTTGTGGGGGGAAGAGAGTAACAGAGGTGATAGAGTTGACAACATCACGAAAGTTGAGGAGTGTGACGCGATTTAGCAGGATGTGCAATCAAACAGGGCATGGAAAATTGGTTCTGTTGCTGAGTGGTGTGCAGATATATAAAAGGTGCAATATCTTGTGATGGTCTTTTATCCGAACATGATAAGATGAACAAATTTGTCCCTGTGTATCGGGTGTACAGCTATTAAAATCAGCGTGTTGCGTCTGTTGCTTGAAATTGAGCGGCCGTTTATGGGCCTGATATGTGTAAGCTGAACTGTCAGCATCTTGTGGCGGAATCAATACCGATTATGGTCGCAAATTCAGGATTGATAAGATTGGTTGAGATTCGACAGAGCTTTGTTATTAGGATCTGAACAGACCCTATTGTCATAAATGTTCAATTGAGACTTTACAACTTTGGTCTCAGTATAAATAAAACCCCCTTCGATATTTCATCGAAGGGGTATTGGTGTATTCAGGTAAATGTTGTTAGCAGAAGTGTTACCCGAAAAGCAAACTAAACAATGGTGTGAAAAATCGGTCCGTTAACCTGTTAATGAGACAGGTTATTTGATCCATACATTTAAAATCTCTCCAATGTAAAGAGAGGGAACCGGTTGTGCAACCCATTTGCGACTCTCAGAAGCATCTGTGATTTTGTCGTATGTGAGCGGTTGTTGAAGCAGTTTGTGGCATTCAATGATGATCGAAGCCTCTCCGAAAGTTGGTGTAGCTGTCGGTGTCATGACAGGGGTAAGTCCGGCTGTTTTGACTTTGGTCGTATCGCTGCCTGAGAGGGCTTCGCACTGTTGCAATACGTTTTTATATGAGTTGGCAAAGAAGGAGATTGTGTAGAATCCTCCTTGATTAAGAGCTTGGTCTGCAGCGGTCGAGGGAGTGACAAAGCAGTAGGTTACCGGTTTGTCAAACAGTGTACCCAAACCTCCCCACTCAACAACTGCCATGTCGAGAGCAGCACCGGTGCCGATGGTAAGAAGGACGCCAGACTCTTCCAACAGGTGAATGATATTACCGGGGATTTGATCGGCTGAATAGTGTGTGTAACCGGCAAACAGTCCCGGGGTCGGAGCTGGAGTTTCAGCGACAGGGGGCTCTAATGGAGCAGGAGTCTCTGCTACAGACTGTTCGTTGATGGTGGTAGATTTTACCGGAGGGTTACCTGTAGGTTGTTGAATAGGCGTAACGCTGGCAATAGTAGTAGCTGGAGTTGTAACTTGTTTGTTCGTTTCGGTTGCAGGGGATGCCGGAGCAAGAGGCTGTGCTGGTTGTGTCGCAGCAGGTGTAGTCTGTACTTGGGCAATAGAAACCAGGAATGAATTGTTCAGACCTGTGTACAAATCATCCATACGATCAACTGTTTTTACACGGGGACGCAATACGCCTGGAATAATCTTGGTTTTCTTTTTGTCCAATGCATAATCGTCTGTAATCCAGCCTTCCGGAACTTTATTGTCGTCTTCGTAAACGTAGCGCAAATGGGAAATCTCTAATTCACATTTCCCGTCTGAACAAGTGTAGTGTTGCAGAAAAGCAAAATCCGCTTTGTCAATCGAAAGGCCGCGTTCGGCAAAAATCAACTCCTCCTGATTTTGTATGTAGATTTCACCGGTGGTTGGATCATCTTTGATTACAGAACGTTCTATAATAATGTTGCGGTCAGCCCGCTCTGAACGTGCCAACCACTCTTTTACCTTTTCATAAATCTGAGCACGAGTCAGGCCTGGTAATTGAAGTGTGTAACGGAAAACGACTTTGCCATTTTCGACTGGAACTGCTCCAGCCAAATAGTAGCTGTCCTCATGTTTTGGGGTGAAAGCTTCTCCCTTGTCATAGGCCCAAGCTGTGTGAATCATGGTTATCGCGCAGGCCAAAACCATGGATATTCTGGTCAAAATGCTCTTCATAAAGCTGAGATTAAGTTTCTGTTGTATAACGTGATCTATAGTGAATTGTTGTTCAAAATGTATTGTATTACAAGATGGTAATTGATTTTGTGCTCTTTTTACATAACACCGTCAGTGGAGGTGTCACCTCTGAAATCAGTTGAACTCGTTGAGCAGTCCGTTGATCTTAAAAGTCAACGGTTCTCCGTGGTTAAATATAATTGAAAAATAACAATATTTTGTTGATTTGATGATAATTTTTATTTGGTGATTTCCGGTGGATTTGGATCGATCGATAAAACAATATGAAAAAAATCGTTACATTTGTACCAGTTGGAAAGTAAATAAAATTAAAATGCCCATACTGCATGATGAGGTAACGAAACATAGAAAACCTGACTGGCTGAAAATCAGACTCCATAACAATGAAGGATTTAGCCAGGTCGCCCGCATTGTCGAGGAGCATGGGCTCCATACGATTTGCAGCAGCGGCCGCTGCCCCAATCAGGCAGAGTGTTGGAGTCGTCGTACGGCTACTTTCATGATCTTAGGGGATATTTGTACCCGTTCGTGTAAGTTCTGTGCAACAGCTACCGGTAAACCGTTACCACCGGACCGCGACGAGCCGCAAAAGCTCGCCCGCTCAGTCTCTCTGATGGGACTGAAGCATTGTGTCATCACCTCCGTGGACAGGGACGACCTGCCCGATGGTGGTGCGTCTCATTGGGCTGCTTCGGTACGTGCCGTACGCGAAGCCAATCCTGATACTACCATAGAGGTTCTTATTCCCGATTTCGATGGCAAGGGTGAGCTGATCGATGTGGTTCTTGCATCGGCTCCCGACATCGTGGGCCATAATATAGAGACCGTTGAGCGACTTACACCGCAGGTGCGTTCACGTGCCCGATACCGGGTGAGTCTGGCTACCCTCAAGCATATTGCCGATTCCGGTGCGACTGCTAAAAGCGGTTTAATGCTGGGATTGGGTGAGAGTGAAGAAGAGGTACTGGCCACGATGGACGATCTATTGGCTTGCGGATGTAAGATTCTGACGATTGGGCAGTATCTGCGCCCTACCCTGAAACATCTGCCGGTGGCGGAGTATGTGACCCCCGAAAAATTTGCCTGGTACAAAGAGGAGGCGCTGCGACGTGGGTTTGTCTATGTCGAAAGCGGGCCGATGGTTCGTTCGTCGTATATGGCCGAACGGGCCATGCAGCGTTGTCGTGAGACCGCTGCGGGGGCAACTTCCCAGCCCGAGCAGCATGCCGCAACACATTCAACACCTGTCGCTGAAGAACGCTCTTCAGCAGAACAAACTCTAACTAAACAATAATGACGCTTATGGAGTACGTTAGCATAAAACATTTGGGCCGCACGGAGTACTCCGAAGCGTGGGAGATTCAGAAACGACTTTTCGAGGCGCTGCTGCGTCAAAAACGCGAAGGGGCCCCTGAAGAGCAGTATCTGCTGTTTGTGGAGCATCCACATGTCTATACGTTAGGCAAAAGCGGCCACGAATCGAATCTGCTGGTCAATGAACAGTTTTTGAAGCAGATCGGTGCTACCTATTTTCATACGGATCGGGGCGGTGATGTCACCTACCACGGTCTGGGTCAACTTGTGGGCTATCCGATTCTCGATCTGGAGCATATCGGAGTAAGCCTGCGAGATTATATATGGTCGATCGAAGAGAGTATTATTCGTACCGTGGCCGAATATGGGATTACGGCCGATCGACTCGAAGGGGCTACCGGAGTTTGGCTTGATCCTCACTCTCCCCGCGCCCGCAAGATTTGCGCCATTGGTGTGAAAGCTTCGCATTTTGTGACTATGCACGGTTTCGCGCTGAATGTCACCACTGATTTGAGCTATTTTTCCCACATCAACCCCTGCGGATTTACCGACAAAGGGGTGACCTCGATTGAAAAGGAGACCGGATTGCGTCCGACCCTTGAGGAGGTAGAGGAGCGTTTTGCAGTTCATTTCAGCAAGATTTTGAAAATCGAATTAAAATAAAATAAAACAGTTATGTCAGCAGAAAAAAGATGGGTTCTCAAGGAGCAGGGAGACCCGGCTACGGTGACTCGGTTGGCCACCGCGCTGGATATTCCTCCGGTCCTTGCCAACCTGCTTGTTCAGCGTGGCATAGACACAGAGGAGAAAGCGAATCGGTTCTTCAATCCGAAGCTCGAAAACCTGCATGATCCGTTCCTGATGAAGGATCTGCGCAAGGCGGTCGAACGGATCGATCTGGCACTCACCCGTGGAGAGACCATCATGGTCTATGGAGACTATGATGTGGACGGTACGACAGCAGTCGCACTGGTCTATCTGTTTCTTCGCAAGTTGGGACACCGACAGCTGATGTTCTACATCCCGGATCGTTATACCGAAGGGTATGGCGTGTCGCGTAAGGCGATCGAATATGCTCTGCGCAAAGGGGTTGGCCTGATCATCACGCTGGATTGTGGAATCAAGGCAACCGAAAAGGTGGCCTACGCCAAGGAGCTGGGAATCGATATGATCATCTGTGACCACCATCTGCCCGGGGAACAGATTCCCGATGCGGTGGCGGTACTCGATCCCAAACAGCCCGAATGTCAGTATCCATTCAAGGAGCTTTCGGGTTGTGGAGTCGGTTTCAAGATGTTGCAGGGGTATTGCCTTTACAAAGGACTGCCCTTCTCTGAAGTGGAGTGCCTGTTGGATTTGGTGGTGGTCAGCATCGCCTCGGATATTGTCCCGTTGGTGGGCGAAAACCGTATTCTGGCCTATTATGGCCTCAAACGCCTCAACGAAAAGCCCGGTAAAGGGCTTCAGTCGATCATCAAGATCTGTGGTCTGGAAAAACATGCCATTACCATTGATGATATTGTCTTCAAGATCGGCCCTCGAATCAATGCTGCCGGTCGTATGGAGGTCGATTCGGAGGATGAGAATGCAGCGCCGTCAGGCGGCCATTCAGCCGTGTCGTTGATGGTGGCTCGCGATGACGAAGTGGCTCGTGAATACGGTGCCTTTATTGATCGCAGCAATCAGGATCGTAAAAACATTGATCGCAGTGTGACGTCTGAAGCACACGAATACATCGAGTGCCATCCGCACATGAAGGAGCTCAAGAGTACGGTGATCTACAATCCGAAATGGATGAAAGGCATCGTAGGAATTGTGGCTTCCCGCTTGATCGAGACCTACTACCGTCCTACTGTAGTGTTGACCATGAGCAATGGTTTTGTTACGGGATCTGCTCGTAGCGTTCCGGGATTCGATCTGTACCAGGCTGTAGAGTCGTGCGCCGACCTGCTCGAAAATTTCGGCGGACATATGTATGCAGCCGGTATGACCATGAAGCCCGATAATGTGGAGGAGTTTACCAAGCGATTCAATGATTACGTCGAGGAGCATATTGATCCCGAAATGTTGATTCCGCAAGTTGATATCGATTCTGAATTGCTTTTCAGTGATATCACGCCTCGTTTCCGGTCTACATTGGCTCGGTTCCAACCGTTTGGTCCCGGAAATAATGCTCCGGTCTTTATGACCCGTGGGGTAAGTAATCGCGGAGATGCACGGCTGGTGGGAGCGGAGCATGAGCACCTGAAGATGGATCTGATCCAGGGACAGAAACCCAATACGGCGATTGCTGCCATTGCTTTCCAGCAGCCCAAACTCTATGAATATGTCCGGTCAGGCCGCAGTATTGACGTATGTTACACGGTGGTGGAGAACCATTATCGTGGAGAGGTCTTTCCGCAGTTGCGGGTCAAAGATATTAAAAAGAGTGTTCAATAGAGGATTAGCTTTATAGCCTTTGGGGTTTAGATTTGAAAAACGGCGGTCAAATTTTGTTGGCTGCCGTTTTTTATAATGCAGCGTTGGTGAGGGGAACGAAATTGGCAATAAAAAAGCAGATCCAAACTGTGATCTGCTTTTGAATAGAGTATGTGATTGTTGTTTACTTTTTGGGTAGTTGCAACCATGCCTGGTAAAGCTGTTCCATGGCCTGCTCGAGAACAGAGCGTTGGGTGGCAATGTTGACGCGCATCCATCCGCGCCCCTCTTCGCCGAACATCGACCCTTCGTTGACACCCCAACCAGCTTTGTCGATCAGGAACTGATAGATCTCCTCATGTGTCATACCCCATTCCCGGAAATCGAGCCACATCAGATAGGTGCCTTGCGGCGGTACACAGTGTATCGAGGGGATTCGCTCCTGTAAAAAGTTGCATACATAATCAACATTGCCCTTCAGATATTGCAGCAACTGTTCGAGCCACTCATCGCCATGGGTGTAAGCCGCCTCCAGTGCTACTGCTCCGAAAATGTTGCCCTGGTCGGCATGCATCTTGGCATATTCCTCTTGCAATCGCTGGTTCAGAACCGGATTGGGGACAATCGATACAGAGGTGGAAAGTCCTGCGATATTAAACGTTTTGCTGGGCGCAATAAACGTTAAGGTCCGTGCTGCAATGGAGTCGTCGATGGAGGCAATGTGGATGAATTTCTGGGGAGCGTAAACAATATCTCCATGAATCTCATCCGAGAGAATCAATACATCATGTTTGACACACAATTGCCCGATACGTGTCAGCTCTTCACGAGTGAATACACGTCCCGTCGGATTGTGTGGGCTGGACATCAACAGCACCTTTGCTCCGGCCAGTTTGCGATCAAGATCCTCAAAGTCGATTTCATAATGCCCGTTGGTTTCACGCAGAGGATTATTGACTACTACACGGTCATTTAGACGGATTTGTCTGGCGAAGGGATGATAAACAGGAGGTTGAATGACAATACGGTCTCCAGGTTCAGTGAAAGCCAGAAGAGCATAAACAATTCCTGATACTACACCCGGGGTGAAATCGAGCCATTCGCGTTGGATTTTCCATCCGCTGTGCCGTTCAACCCAGCCAATAATCGATTGCCAATAACTGTCACTGCGGTAAGAGTATCCTAAAATAGGGTGTTCAGCTCGTTTGCGGATGGCCTCTACCACAGCGGGTGGAGCGGCAAAATCCATATCTGCTACCCACATCGGAATGACATCAGCCCGGCCGAAAATTTGCTCACGAGCATCGAATTTTTCACAGTTGGTCCCTTCTCGCGAGATCACCTCGTCGAAATTGTATTTCATGATTGTTGATTGGAACTTGGATGGTTAGTGTTTCTATTGGTTTATGTCTCGAGATGGGATGAATCTGGTGTTGAATGGTCATATTCTCCTCTTTCACCCCAATTATCCGATTAAAAAGGGATAAAGACTTTCAAAGATATGGCAAATTGTAAAAATAGCGATACATTTGTGCACTTTTACAGGCCAATAAGAGAGTTCGGCGGGTCTTTTGTATGTACATTGCCTATGATCCGGTCTCAGGTTCTGCTTATAGACCGCACGTAAAATAATTGACAACTTATATTCATGAAAACATTTGATCCCAAAGAGAAGAAAGAGCGTTACACCGATACCGATCGGAGTCAATACTCTTCTCGCAAAAGCTACTCCCGTCGTGACGATGCGAGCAGCAATTCAGATTATGACACTCCTGCTGAATTTATGAAAGATCGGCGTAGAGAGCGTCGTCAGTATAGCAGTACGGAGTCGCGTGGAAACAGCTCTCGTGGAGAGAGAGGAACAGAACGTCGTTCCTTTAACCCCAATTTTACGCGCGAAAATCGACTCAAAGATGAAGATCGCAGAGGAGACCGAACTCGTCGTAATGGAGGGGATCGTGGTGGCAAGTCATTACGTAAAAACAATCGCTACAACGATTGGGATCAAGAGTACGATGATAACCGGAATGTGAGTCGTGAGGAGCGTCCTCGTCGGAACTCACGTGACGGATATGCATACTACGCCGATCGGGATCGGAACGATAACCGTTATGGCGGAGAACGCAACACTAATCGTGATCGAAAAGGCTCCTCGCGCTATCAAGATCGTAATGAGCGTGGTGAGGGGCGTTCGTTTGACGAAAATCGCCAGGGACGTTATGGGGATCGTCGCAATAATAACGGCAATCGTCGTGAGGGTGGTCGCTATGGGGATCGCCGAAAAGGGTATCAAAATTATGATGCAAACAATTATCCCCGTTTTGATGCTCCGAAGCAGACCGGTGCTATTCGCCTAAACCGCTTTATTGCCAATTCAGGGATCTGTTCCCGTCGAGAGGCCGACGATCTGATTACGGCTGGAGTAGTAAGCGTGAATGGTAAGATTGTCTCAGAACTGGGCACCAAAGTCAATCCGGGTGATGAGGTTCGTTTCAATGGCGAAATCATTCGCGGTGAGAAGCTGGTCTATATTTTGATGAATAAACCCAAAGGATATGTCACCTCATTGGAGGACCCGCATGCAGACAAAACGGTTATGGATCTGATCAAAGATGCTTGCACGGAACGGGTGTATCCGGTGGGACGTCTTGATAAGAACAGTGTCGGTGTATTGCTGATTACCAATGATGGGGAGTTGACCCGTCAGTTGACTCACCCCAGTTACAAGAAAAGCAAGATCTATCAGGTAACATTGGATAAATCCTTGATCGAAGAGGATATGCAACGTATTGTTGACGGTATCGAGTTGGAGGATGGGATGATTTATGCCGATGAGGTTAGCTATGTAAACGGCTCCCGTAAAGAGATCGGTATTGAAATCCATTCGGGCCGTAACCGTATTGTACGTCGTATTTTCGAATCATTGGGATATTCGGTTCAGAAACTCGATCGCGTCTATTTTGCAGGCTTGACCAAACGAGGCTTGAAACGTGGTGCATGGCGCTTCCTGACTCCACAAGAGGTGTCGATGCTGAAGAGCGGAGAGTATGAATAGCAAATATTTTCACAAATATTTTTGCATAAAAAGGAATTTCCCTTTATCTTTGCACCCACAAACTCAGTAATATGGTTCTCTAGCTCAGTTGGTAGAGCACGACACTCTTAATGTTGGGGTCGTGGGTTCGAGCCCCACGGGGACCACATAAACCCGGTGATCATTCGATTGCCGGGTTTATTGTTTTTTGGGGTGTGTGGTGTATGTTCATTTCGTGGAGCTCGAGGTGCGTTCCCCTTTTTCTCCCTCTTCTTTTCTTATTCAATCTTATATCATCAACTTTGTTTTGCTTTTCTTGGTGTGGTGATCGGATATTGTCCAGTAACCGTGCATTTCCGTCGATCAGTTGATGAGAAAATAAAGGCTGTGGATTGCTCCTACAAGATACCTGTCACACAGATGGTCAAGGCTTGAAGTGGCTTGATTCGTATGGAGCTTTATGACATGATTTTATCCACGATCAGACACATAAATATTAGCGTGCTATGCTGGAAAATCGCAAAAATCTCATGGTCGGATCTTGTTTTATAACCTTCAGCCTGTAGTAATCACTATGCATGATTGCCGGTGCTTTGTTGAGTATTAATCAAAGTAAAGCAAATGCTTTTATGGCTCTGTCGGTTGAATCGGTATCAGATCGTATGGAACAGCGAAAAGTTGTACCGGGCCAAGTAGCCCTGAAGTTTGCAACGGTTCAAATGGACGGTGAGAATTGACACGACACCAAGTACCGCGTTGTGAGGTCGGAAGTTGGCTGTCTCCGATTAAACGATTTACCCATGTGTTCACCACTTCGATACAAAGTTCGTTGCGACCCTCTTTTACCCAATCGGTTACGTCGAGCTGATATGGCGGCGTCCATACTCCCCCTGCATAATGGTCGTTAATATAGACTTTGGCCATTGCAGAGAGTGACCCTAAATCCAGTATGATGCGTTTCTCTTTGGGACATTGCGCCAAACTGAAACCGGTGCGATACGTAGCCGTTCCAGAATAAAAGCGGATCGAATCGTTCTCCATACGATTCCATGCCAGTAGACGTGCTAAAGTAATAGGCTGTTCAGGACCTCGCATTTGTGGATCGAAAGAGACATTCCAGGGGCCACTCACTACATTGAGAAGTTGTAGATCGGGATAGTTCTGTCCGGAAGTTGATGCCTGTTTTCTCGAAGCATGAGAAGCTTTGGTCGATGCTTTGGCTGGTTTAGCCGGATCTGCAAAGACTACAAATACACTTTCATTGCGGTCCAATTTTAACGGTACGGTGGTTGTCCCATTCAAACTGGTAAAATCGGGTAACAGACGAATTGTTCCACTCGTTGGAGACCATAACTCAGGTTGTTTGCCCTCTACCCGAAAGGTCGGTGAAAACTGAATCGGCTTGTCCCCTTGGTTGGTCAGGAAATAGATGTCAAACTCTCCGGAGTGACGATGCACATAGCGCACTGGAGTTTTGTCGGGAAGTTGACAGTCGGGAGGACACTCCATCAATGCAAAAGCCTCTGTCAGTGTCATGCCGTTTAGGATCATCCCTGCTCCAAACCGGGCAGAACGTACCTCTGTACCATCAACACCTTGCCACAATTCCGCAGCAAGTTCCGTAACTGCCGCATCAGCAGCCGGCTGGTTCTGCATGCTGGGAGAATGGGTTGGAGGTGGTCCTAACACAACGCCGCCAGCAGCGACTAAATCCCGGATCTTGTGTAACAATTCGGGGCGCATGGTTTCAATTTTGGGCAGTACCAAAATGCGATATTGTGTGCCGTTAGGGAGTGTAAACATACCGTTTTCGACCTGCAGATCCCGTTCAATTACCTCTGCATTGATATAGTCGAACTGATAACCTGTGGGCAGTGGAGGGTCTGTTGGTCCGGTCATTTTCGGAGTTCCCTCGCCAATGTAGTAGGCGACATCGGCAACGTTGAGCCCTTGCTGCAACATGAAATTACAGCGACGCAGGTACGTAGTGAAGAGATCCAGTTGTGAGAACCAGGTGTTGTTCCGATTGAATTCGGTGCCGAACCATGCGTTATTGCCCGGTTGGATATCATTGGGTTGTGAGATGTAAACATGCAGAATGTTGTCATTCACCCCTTCTGTTGCAAAGCGGTCTGCTCGTCGTTTGAGTTCAGCCGGATGCAATTCAAATTCTTTTCCTGAGGAGGTAAATGATTCAGCCGATATGCGGTTTTTCCCATAAATGTGCCCGCATGATGATGCCGCACGGACTTCCATGCTGCCCAAATCTCCTCCGGACCAAAATTCGCCACTGACACGATCGGCCAGACCTCCATACTGTAAAAATTCGCCGGGGAAGCCCCAATGTCCGTAATTTTCCATCCACAGTTCCAATCCATACTGGTGACAGCGATCCCGTAAGGCTCCTACGTAATTCTGTGCCAGGCAGTCAGCAACGAGTCGCCGTACATCCCATAAAAAACGGTCCGAAACTTTTGCTGATCCGACCACATAGCTGAAATAGGCAGGCAGATAGGGTGTCGGGTCGTATCCATAGCGCTTTTGGAACATGTCAATGAAGTTGTCGGTAAAATTGGTGCTGCCGGCTTCATAACTGTCGATCACTACGGTTTTAAATGTGCGACGCTCTTTGGCTGGAATGCGTTGGAGAATCTGCCCAATAAAGCGGTCGAAATGGGCTTCGGCCAAAGACCGGTCCATCTTGTCGATCTCCAGTCCGGTAGCTTCGGGTGCTGCAGGACTGTTGGTAACGCCGGTCGGCAACATCCCCATCCGTAAAATAACCCACTCTCCGTCGGGGACATTCCAAGTCAAAGTTCCGTCAGGTGTCATGTATTGGGAGATGTCCTCAACGCTGTACGGTGAAATGGCCAGACTTGTATCATTGCATGTTGTGGAGATCGGCTCCCATCGGTAAGTATCCCAGGCGGCTAATGGTGCCGGATACATCTTGGCTAACGTTTTGGTATCGTAACTGTCGATGCGAGAGGAGGCTGACAACTCAATTCGTTTTAAAACACTCTCCTTCCCAATGTTTTGAAGAATGATTCTGAAAACAGATGATGAAACTTCGGGAAACGCCTTGATGATAGGGGCATCTCGGTCAAAGCCGACCTGGACAGATTCAGCTCTGCGGCGATCGATATCAAATTCACAGATTGTATGGTATTCGCCTCTTTCTTCTACTTGTAATTGACACTTGGCTTCGAGAGAGATTGTGTCTGGATACAAAATCAATGAACGTGCAGTGAAAGGCTGTGAAGCTGTCAGATCGAACGTGTAGGTTTGACCGGCGGATAGCGTGACATGAGTATTCGTATCGCCATCTGTCAGATACTTTGCGTTGGGGAGCTCAGGCTGTGAGGTGATCTCAGCTGCCATGGTTACATCGTAGTCGGCCGGCATTGGGTAGGCAATGACCCGGACATCCTGAAAATTATCGCCCGGAATCGGTAGCCGTTCCGTCAATCGTTGTGGCCCCTTGACACGGGTTTCCGACATGGCTAAATAGCGCATCGACTCTTGGGGACGAACCCATGGCCCTCCCGATTGACTCCATCCTGGGGAGTTAAAAATGCCGATCTCAATGTCCAACTCTCCCGCGCGTTTCAGCGCTGTGCGCAGAATCTTCCACCACTCGTCTGAGCCGAACTGCACCATGCTGTCCGAGGTGTAACCCTCCCAGATATTGCCGATGTATGCCCGACCGATACCGGCCTTTTTCATCGCTTCGAGGTCCTTAATGACCCCTTCACGGCTCAGGTGGTTCGGCATCCAGTACCAATAGACTCCTACACGTATTGAGTCGGGAGGTGTGAGAAATCCAGCCTCTAGACTCTGATGGGTCAGAGGTTCCGGCTTGGATTTGGATTGACCGCTGCAGGCGAAGATCAAAGTCCCGGTCAACAGAAATGCCGTTATGCGAAGCAGTCGTGTGAACATCTGAGTGGAGTTAAGTTTTATTTTTCGGTAGAGGTGTGGAATTCACCGGCCTGCGATACCTGAGCAGTTACAGCTGCCCCATCGCCATATTGCAGACGACTGTAGTGCAGCGAAGGTGATTCGATGAAGGAGCCGAGTCCGTACTCTTCCCAGCGTCCATCGACTTGGCTAATCGTCTCCGGCGATGAAGCCACCACATTAGGCCATTGTCGTGCAAAACCATTGATCCCATCTGCTTTACAGCGACAATCGAAAAGTGCGATGCCCTCTTGGATTGTCACATCGCGCGATGGATCGCAGTCCGAAGAGGCGATCCAGAGCAGCTCTTCCGCTTTTAGGTGTTTAGTCTCTTCATCCAGGAGTAGAACGTATTTTACACCTTCAACACTGTTGTCTTTTAAGAAGGCGAATACGTCTGGAGTGGATCCGCGTTGAGCAAACAGCACCAGCGCTCGCCAGGCGTCAAACAGCGAACAATCCACATCGGTAATTCCGTGGTTTAAGTCGAAAGGATATGGTAGTTGGGCCGATTCGAGTGGAGCGGAGAGATCGACGCCAGTGGTATCGAACAGCAGCTTGCCGCCCAGCCCCATTTCAGGAGCTGCATGATCCAGTACGTCGAGCGGTCCGCGCGAAAACATCAATGCGTCGGGAATGTGGATCCGTTTCAGCAGATCGGCCAACAGTTTCGGATCCCGAACCGAACGTTCTGTGGAGGTGACGACCATGAATTTATTAAACATCATCTGTCCGGCCCCCCAGAATGAGTTGGCCACTTTGAGTGCCTGACCGGCGTAGTCGGTGTGAATATTGACCACTGCAATGTTGTGAGCGACACCGGCGGTTGGCATCCAAAGATCGCGAACCTCCGGCAGCATGGCTGCTCGGATAGGAGCCAGAAAAATCTTTTCGGTCGCTTTGGCGATGTAGGCATCCTCCTGAGGTGGAACACCGACGATGGTGGCGGGATAAACAGCATCTTGTCGGTGAGTAATGGCTGTCACATGGAACAGTGGATAGCGGTCTTCCAATGAATAGAAGCCGGTATGATCGCCGAAAGGCCCCTCTATTACCTTCTCTTCCGAAGGATCGACGTAACCTTCGATAACGAAATCGCAATCGGTCGGAACCCGCAGATCGTTGGTCAGACATTTGACCAGCTCAACCGGCCGTCCCCGTAAGAAACCGGCCAGCAGGTATTCATCCACGTTGTCGGGCATTGGTGCTGTAGCGGCATAGGTATAGACCGGATCTCCTCCCAAACAGACGGTGACAGGCATGTGCTGCCCTAACCGTTTGTAGGCGCGGTAGTGTCGTTCGCCGGTTTTGTGCAGGTGCCAGTGCATGCCGGTTGTTTGTGGGGAGAAGATCTGCATACGGTACATTCCTGTATTGCGCAGTCCCGTGTCTGGGTCAATTGTATGCACCAGAGGTAGGGTGATGAAACGTCCTCCGTCCTGAGGCCAGCACTTGAGTATTGGAAGTTGCCCGAGATCCGCTGCTTCACCTTGTAACACCACCTGTTGGCAAGCTCCCCGTCCCTTGATTTCACGCGGTAGCCAGCGTGCCATCTGTCCCAAAAGCGGCAGCATACGCAATTTGTCGATGAAATTGGGTTTTGGAGAGGTCAGGCCTGCAAACAGCTCCTCGATTCGGGAGGTGAGGCTCTCCAGCGACTCCACGCCTAAAGCCATCGCCATACGTCGATCTGACCCCATCATGTTGGTCAGAACCGGAAATGGAGTTCCGGTTTGTTCGAACAGCAGGGCACGCCCGCCTCCGGGACGTTTTGACTCCCGATCGGTCAGTTCACAAATCTCTAACTGACTGTCGACAGGAGTGGTAATTCTGACAAGTTCCCCTGCTTGCTCCAGGGCGGTGATATATTCTCTTAGGTTTTTGTACATAGTTATGTTTCGAGCGAATCCGACGCAACAAATGTTTGAGTTATTGTGCCGATGTTGTATCCATGCCGGCTACGCGCTCCGGATCGGATGTTGCCGAGGTGGTCGCAGCGCTGTCGGATCTGTTCTTCATAAAGGATTCGACCATTTTTTTATTGTCTGCCAAAGCTTCCAGTCCAAACATGTGTTTACCGTATTTATATCCTGCGGCATCGTATAAACGTACCAAAGCGTGCATGCGGTTGCTGAAATCCGGGTAATCTTTCTCTCCATAGCTCCAACCCACTTCGGCAATGGCGGCCAAACGTGGAAGAGTCATGTATTCCAAGTGATCGAGTCCCCAAATGTATTCGCTCCAGAGATTGGCCTGCACCCCGAGAATGTATTGTTGTTCTTCTGCATTCAAACCGGCATAGGGATCGAGTTTGTATACGCTGTCAATGGTAAGCACATTGCCAAAAGCCATCGGTTCTCCTACGGTATCTGGTGTCTGGTAGTAGTCAAGGTAGCAGAATGTGTAGGGTGACATGACTACGTGGTTGCCATGTTTGGCTGCCTCGATACCACCTGTTGTACCCCGCCATGACATGACAGCCGCATTTTTCGAAAGATCGCCGCCTTCGAGAATCTCGTCCCATCCGAGTACCCGACGCCCCTTTGAACTCAGGAACTTGTCGATCCGGTGTACGAAATAGCTTTGCAGTTCTGTCTCGTTTTTAAGGTGTTCATCGCGTATCCGTTTTTGGCAGTACGGGCACTCTTCCCAACGATCTTTCTGACATTCATCTCCACCAATGTGGATATATTCTGAGGGGAAAAGATCCATCACTTCGGTCAAGACATCTTCCAAGAAGAAGAAGGTGCTGTCTTTACCCGCACAGAAGGCGTCTGGTTGGATGCCGTACAGAGTGGCTACTTTGTAATCTTTGCCGATGCACCCCAGATAAGGATAGGCTGCAAGTGCTGCTGTGGCGTGTCCTGGCATTTCGATTTCGGGAATAACCGTAATAAAACGATCTGCAGCATATCGAACGATATCACGGATCTGATCCTGGGTGTAGTAGCCACCGTATGGACGTTCGTCGTATTTGCGCTCTGGGTCGAAATAGACATGCGAAAGCAGATCCTTTTCGCGTATAGAGCCGATCCGGGTCAGTTCAGGGTATTTTTTGATCTCGATGCGCCATCCCTGATCATCGGTCAAGTGCCAGTGGAACTGGTTGATCTTATGCATCGCCAGCAGATCGAGGTACTCCTTGACCTCGTCAACCGTGAAAAAGTGGCGGCAGGCATCGAGCATCGCCCCACGATAAGCAAAATGGGGCTGATCGGTGATTTCGATCGCAGGCAGTTCGATAACACAGGCCCGTTCCCCTTGTAAAGCTTCGGCAGGCAGCAGTTGGCGAAGGGTTTGGAATGCGTAAAATACACCGGCAGGAGAACCTCCTGCAATATCAATCGACTCGGGTCGGATCGTTAAACGATACCCTTCGGCTTCAAGAGAATCTTCGATCCAGACATTGATTGCTTTATCCTGTTTTACGGAGGCTTGTACCGCTTTTAACGATTTGCCCAAAGAGGGTTCAACCACACCATTGAAAAAATCCACTGAACGCATCAACATGGAATCATTGGCCAACAGCCGGATTTTCGTGTGCCGATTCAAATCGAAGGTGCCGTCGAGGAGCTGTTCCGAGACCGGTTTAGGGACGATTCCTACTAGATCGGTTTTGGTGATTCGTTTGCCGCACGAAACGCACAACAGCGTCATACAACACCATAGAAGTAGATTTTTCTTCATGATTGTTCGGTTTAAAGATTAGGTCGTTAGATTAGTTCGGTATTTGCGAGGTTTTTTGTAGGCTAGCATGGCATGGTTGCGTGTACAAATCTGGCACGATAAGCCCTTTTTAGCTCCTTTACAAAAATACCCACAATAAGACAAATATACATTTTTTCAAATAAATAGCTATGAATCGTTTCGCTAAAGAAAATAAAAAGAGATGGATGGCCATTTGTTAATAAAAAAACAGTAACTTTGAGGGCTTGTATTATCCAGACAACTCGATAACTTTTCAAATAATTCATTTTTATTATGGCAAATAATAAGGAAGAAAAGCTGTTTGAACAGTTTCCTCCCGTTACCACCGAGCAGTGGGAGGCAGCGATTACAGCTGACCTGAAAGGAGCCGATTACGAGCGTAAACTCGTATGGAGAACGGCCGAGGGTTTCAATGTCCGTCCCTACTACCGTGCCGAAAATCTCAAGGATGTAGCTTTCTTGGGAAGTAAATGCGGAGAGTTCCCGTATGTTCGCGGTATCAAAAAGGACAATAACTGGCAGATCCACCAGACTATCGTAGTGGAATGCCCGAAAGAGGCTAATGCTGAAGCTACTCGTGTTTTGACCAAAGGCGCTGAATCAATCGGATTCTGCATCGCCAACAAAGAGTTCTCAGCTGCCGATTTGGATACCCTGTTGCAGGGAATTTCACTGAAAACCACTGAACTGACTTTCTGCGGTTGCGGTGCAATGACTGTTGCAGAGTTGTTTACTGACAAGCTCGCTGCATCGAACCTCGATCCTGAAGAGGTGAAAGTGAACTTCGTTCTCGATCCGATCATCAACAAATTGACCCTGAAAGGTAAATTGGGTTGCAAAGGGGGTGCTCCGAAAGCCTTCTCGAAGATCGCCGATCTGATCAAAAAGGTTCCTCAGTACAAACGTGTACGTTTCATTGGCGTGAATGGCCAGCAGTTCAACAGCTGCGGCTCAACCATCGTACAGGAATTGGCCTTTACCCTGGCTGTTGGTCACGAATACGTGGTTAAATTGATGGAGCAGGGTCTTACCGTCGATCAGGTGGCTCCTTCAATCCGCTTCACCATGTCCATTACGGCCAACTACTTCATGGAGATCGCCAAGTTCCGTGCTGCTCGCATGTTGTGGGCAAACATCATGGCCGCTTACAACCCGACCCGTGGTTGCGCCAGCAAAATGAAGGTTCACGCTGTGACCTCAAAATGGAACATGACCGTTTACGATCCGTATGTGAACATGTTGCGTGGTACTACTGAGGCAATGAGTGCTGCCATCGCAGGTGTACACTCGATCGAAGTACGTCCGTTCGATGAGGCTTACGAAAAACCGACCGAGTTCTCATCTCGTATTGCTCGTAACGTTCAGCTGTTACTGAAAGAGGAGTCTCACTTCAACCAGGTTTGTGATGCTGCCGGTGGATCTTACTATATCGAAAATCTGACCGCTTCAATTGCAGAGCAGGCTTGGAAACTGTTTAAAGAGGTTGAGGATAAAGGTGGTTATATCGCTGCATTCGAGGCTGGATTTATTCAGGATCAGGTGGAGGCTTCTGCTGCCAATAAAGATAAAAACATTGCTACCCGTCGTGAATCATTGCTGGGTACCAACCAGTTCCCGAATTTCTTGGAGGTAGCTGCTCCGGAAATTACCACCGAGACTGTAACACCATGCGATAAAGCTGTCTGCTGCCGTACCGGTCAACCGGTTGAAGGCGGTGTACGTCCATTGCGTCCATATCGTGGAGCTATGGCGTTCGAGCAGATGCGTCTGAGCGTTGACCGCAGCGGTAAAGAGCCTAAAGCCTTTATGTTGACTTGCGGTGCATTGGCATTTGCCCGTGCTCGTGCACAGTTCTCTTGCAACTTCTTCGCTTGCGCCGGTATCCGCGTACAGGACAATACCTACTTCAAGAGCCTCGAAGAGGGTGTTAAAGCCGCTCTCGATTCGAAAGCTGATATCGTGGTACTCTGCGCATCGGATGACGATTATGCAACCCTCGCTCCTGAGGCTTACAAGATGATCGGCGATAAAGCGATCTTCGTTGTGGCTGGTGCTCCGGCTTGCATGGCTGACCTCGAGGCACAGGGAATCAAGAACTTCATCCACGTGAAATCGAACGTGCTGGAGACACTGAAGTATTACCTTAAAGAACTGGGTATCTAATCCCGAAGAGAATTATGAGAGCAAAATTTTCAGATTTGACATATGAAGGCACTCCGGCTAAGAGCTGCTGCAGTGCTAAAGCGGGGGAAGCTCAGCCTTGGGAAACCCCTGAACATATTACCGTCAAAGGTACCTATACGGCAGAAGACCTCGAAGGGATGGAACACCTGAACTATGCAGCAGGTATCGCCCCCTTCTTGCGTGGTCCCTATAGTACCATGTATGTGATGCGTCCCTGGACCATTCGCCAGTATGCTGGTTTCTCAACCGCTGCCGAATCCAACGCATTCTATCGTCGTAACCTGGCCTCTGGTCAGAAAGGTCTTTCTGTGGCATTCGACCTGGCTACACACCGTGGTTACGATGCAGACCATCCTCGTGTAGTAGGTGACGTCGGTAAAGCCGGTGTTTCCATCTGCTCGGTTGAGGATATGAAGGTCCTCTTCGACGGTATTCCATTGAACAAAATGTCGGTATCCATGACTATGAATGGTGCCGTATTGCCCGTTTTGGCTTTCTACATCGTAGCCGGTTTGGAACAGGGTTGCACCCTCGACCAGCTCAGCGGTACGATCCAGAACGATATTCTCAAAGAGTTCATGGTGCGTAATACCTATATCTACCCGCCTGAATTCTCAATGCGTATCATTGCCGATATCTTCGAATATACCTCGAAGAACATGCCTAAGTTCAACTCGATCTCTATTTCGGGTTACCACATGCAGGAGGCAGGTGCAACCGCTGATATCGAGTTGGCCTACACGTTGGCAGACGGTCTGGAGTACCTCCGTACCGGTGTGAATGCAGGTATGAGCGTAGATGCTTTTGCTCCGCGTCTCTCCTTCTTCTGGGCTATCGGTATGAACCATTTCATGGAGATTGCTAAAATGCGTGCCGCTCGTCTGTTGTGGGCTAAGATCGTTAAACAGTTCGATCCGAAGAACCCCAAATCACTGGCTTTGCGTACACACTCGCAAACTTCAGGTTGGTCACTTACCGAGCAGGATCCGTTCAACAACGTTGCTCGTACCGCCATCGAGGCTATGGGTGCTGCTCTGGGTCACACCCAGTCACTGCACACCAATGCATTGGATGAGGCAATTGCACTGCCGACCGACTTCTCTGCACGTATCGCACGTAACACTCAGATCTATATCCAGGAAGAGACCAACGTATGCCGTTCAGTCGATCCATGGGCAGGTTCATACTACGTAGAGAGCCTTACTAACGAGATCGTTCACAGAGCATGGGCATTGATTCAGGAGGTTGAGAAGTTGGGTGGTATGGCCAAAGCTATCGAAACCGGTATTCCTAAGATGCGTATTGAAGAGGCTGCGGCCCGCAAACAGGCTCGTATCGACTCAGGTATCGACACCATTGTCGGTATCAACCGTTATCGCCTGGACAAAGAGGATCCGATCGATATTCTGGCTGTGGACAACACTGCAGTTCGCGAATCTCAGATCAAACGACTCAAAGAGTTGCGTGCTAACCGTGACGAAGCGAAAGTTAAAGCAGCTTTGGCTGCCATTACCGAATGTGTTCGCACCAAGAAAGGCAACTTGCTGGAGTTGGCTGTAGAGGCTGCGAAAGTTCGTGCTACGCTGGGTGAGATCTCAGACGCATGCGAAGAGGTAGTTGGCCGTTACAATGCCGTTATTCGTTCCATTTCAGGTGTATATTCAGCAGAAGTGAAAGACGACGCTAAATTTGCCGAAGCTAAGGCTTTGGCCGAAAAATTTGCTAAGAAAGAGGGTCGTCAGCCTCGTATCATGATCGCTAAACTGGGTCAGGATGGTCACGACCGTGGTGCTAAAGTGGTTGCTACCGGTTATGCCGATATCGGATTCGATGTGGATATGGGTCCGTTGTTCCAGACTCCGGCTGAGGCTGCTAAACAGGCTGTCGAAAATGACGTTCACGTCGTAGGTGTATCATCTTTGGCTGCCGGCCACAAGACGTTGGTACCTCAGATTATCGAAGAGCTCAAGAAATTGGGCCGTGAAGATATCGTGGTTATCGTTGGTGGTGTCATCCCTCACCAAGACTACGACGATCTGTACAAGGCCGGTGCTGCCGCTATCTTCGGCCCTGGTACTCCGATCGCTACCGCTGCCATCAAGATCCTCGAGATCCTGTTGGGTGAGTAATTTGAATGCTATCGACTCCATGAGAGTCGTCAAAGGGAGCGTCATTGACGCTCCCTTTTTTGTTTGTTGTACCTTGTTGTCGTGCTATGTGGAAATGAATCTGTTGACTTAGTCAAAATGTTGGGTTGAAAGCTCGACAAAGCATGGCCTGAAGCGCTTTTGTCCGATATATGTATTGAATGAAATCCTGTATGGAAAAGTTTTACTCTCGGAAATCCCTCTCCCCCAAAAAAAAGTCTATTGCGGTTGTGGGGAAATTATCAGTTGCCAGCCTGTGGCGCATGATCGATTATCAAGAAAATATTTTCTTGAAGTTTTGGTGCAGTGTCAGATTATATTGTGGGTAATATTTACCAATAGTTATTTATAGAGGCTATTTCAGGAAAATTTAGCACTAAAAAGGCTTTTTAAAGTAGTTTGTGGGGCAGAATTGGCGATTGTGTCAAGAAGTTGGTGTCATTTTATTGAATGACGCTTGCAGATAATGAATTAATGTGTATCTTTGTACCCGCAACGGTCGAAGACTGTTTTGCCCGGATGGCGGAATTGGTAGACGCGTTGGTCTCAAACACCAATGGAGCGATCCGTGCCGGTTCGATCCCGGCTCCGGGTACTAATAGAAAGACTCAATAATTTATAAATTAAATTATTGAGTCTTTCTATTTTCTTGTTTTGGGCAAGATTTGGGCACTTTCTTGTCTGATATTAAAATTATAAAAGATTTTTCTACCAATAAACCTTAGAACAATTACTAGCTTGGTTAACTATTGAGTCAAAACAAACTATAATGATCCTTAATAATATTCTTCAATAAAATTCTTTGCTTCATTTGACCCTACATCAGCTGCTTTTCTCAACCATTCTTTACCGTTTGCTAGAGCTTTTTTGTCGTTTTGTGTCATTCCAATATAAAAAGACAATAGTCCTAGTTTGAATCTTGTAGTTGCTGAATCATAAAAAGACGCAGTTCTTTTGAGATCCAACTCAAAATTATCCATTCCTAAGTCCTTAATCATAAAACTTATATATGTTTGATCAGCCATCTGCTCGGCTATCGCATATAAAATAGATGCCTCATATGCACATATAAGAGCTTGTGTAATGTTATTGTGACCACTATATTTTACAAACCATTTGAAATATGTATTTCCATAACCCAATGCTGCAGGAATATTATTTCTGATTTTCAGAGATTTCTCATACCAAGGAAACGCTATTTCAGAACATTTTACTATATCATCACCATACTTTCTTACGTAATAATCACCTAATTCGTTACAAGCCTTAATATGACCATTTTGGGCAGCAAGCTCCAGCCATTTGATAGCTTCGGCGTGGTTTATAGATATAATGCCCTTTATGCCATACATATATGACAACCCTAGTCTATATTGAGCCTCCGGATGCTCCAACTCTGCTGCTCTCTGCAAAAGATCGATTGTTTTGTGTGTATTTTCTGAATAATAATACAGTCCCAAAGCTAACATTGCGGCAGTTGAAGCCGAGTCTACGGCTTGTTGATAATACTTTAATGCGATAGTGTCATTTTTTGCTACTATATCTTTAATTCCATATTGGTATATTCTTCCCATTCGGTAAAGAGCATCGACAAATCCTTGATCTGCGGCAGCTTTATATAAATCGAAAGCACGTTGACTATTTTTTAAATTGTCACGAGCATTCTCGTAGATATAAGCTAGGCTATATTGAGCCTGAGCATAACATTGATCCGCGGATTTTTCATACCACTGTATGGCCATTAGAGTATCTCTCTCTATGGGAATCAATGAATCTCGATTCATCCAATATAAATTGCCTAGTTCATACTGAGCTTTTGCATTACCTGCTTTAGCGGATTTTTGTAACAAGTCAATCGCATCATTGATTTTTGCATAATGGTCGGTATTTTTCAATGAATCTAAATAGAACATTGCTTTTTCATATTGCTCGGCTGCCCTGTTTTGGGTACATGATGTAGCAAAACATAAGATTATCGCTATGCTTATGATGTTAATTTTCATAGTTAATAATTTTAAAAAGATTTGAATTTTTCGCCTGTTTGTAGCCAGTCTATCTTGCTGGGAATTAAATTTTTTACTCCAAGGGTCGTATTGACTATTCCTAAATGTGCTGATCTTGGATTCATAATGTTACGCATTGGCATAATCCACATACCGGAACAGCGAAATACCCTATCTATTGTTACGACAATTAGATAATCAGCATCTTTCCCGACTAAATTATTGATTCGTCGGGTTTCACTACACCGACGATCACTTTCATATACTCTCCTTGTTTTTATCTCGAACCGCAGACCTTGTTCGTTGCTTGCATCGTATCCTTTCTCGTTTCGATTGGAACATAAATGTAAATTTAACCTTCTACAGGCATAGAATTCCCCTATATCTCCAACAATTCTTCGACTTCTTATGATCTTATTTTCTTCTAATTGATCATATGCTTTCGCAAAACGATTAATTGCGATCCGTACTTTTGAAGGTAATCGCAGATTAGTGATATCGCAATTATACATGGCTATAACAGAAGTAGTAATCTTAAAAGTTGTCCCTTTAATTTTGCTAGAAGGGATTTTTAATATTTTTAATGGGTTGTAGCTTTTATCAAAATATACAACGGCTAAAAAATTAAATTCCCGTGAGGACAGGTTGGTAATATTATAATTGAAATTGTCGTTGGATACTACTTTTGCTTTAATTTGGTATTTATATCCTCTCGAACATATCCCGTCTATAGCCCGAGTAACCCTGGGCATTTTTGTCAAATGAAAATATTTACAGGCTATATATTCCCCTATTTCTCCTGTAAAACTGTCCGTAGTAATAACTCCAAGTCCAAATAACTCATCACTTGCATTTGCAAAATCTTCAAGTTGGGCTGCCTGTATTTTCGTGAAATCTATTGTTTTCATGGTAGTCGTAGATTTTAGATTAATCCATATAGTATTCATACAGGTCTTCATATTCTAGATCCAATTGTTCGAATAATTCTTCGTTAGTCAAGTGGGTATCGATTCGTTTGCCGTCCCCTGTCGTAATCGTCACCCCGTTATGCTGTTTTCTCGGATAAAATTGAGTTCGTTGTCCTGAATCTGGATAAGTTCGATACGTGATTGTCATATTCTCATAATCTAAATGACTGATATCGCTTGCAGGACGTGAAGGATCGTATCCTTTCCATATAATTGTCCGATCTTTGCTTTTATGTTTTTGTGGTGTGGATAAAAAACAGATGAGCCATAATGTAGTAATTACTGCTAAAAATCGGCACACAAACCGGAATATGTATTTTCGAATATCTTTATCGTCTAACATTTATGTATTAGGTTAAAACTAAATTATTGATTCTTTTTATTTTGATTGTTGTTTAATACATTCATTGTTTATCCACAACTTCTGAGAAGATCCTTTTTTGCGTACAACACAATAGGACAATCTATATGAAACCAAATAAACCTCTTCTCCTTTGTTCAATGGGACAGCCTTCCCTTGGATAAGCAAATTTCGCACGGCTTGTATATCGTTGTTCAAAGCATATGATACTAGATCGTCCCTTGTTTGTTTGTCCGTTGCCGCATATGTGTCTTTTGTTACAATATATTGAGACGAATATGATGTGTCGTCGTTTTTGCCTATTAGATATAGGATAATAATGACGACGAATACAATGATCCCTCTTTTTTGCTTTTTAGTTAATGAGACAGTATTGGTACTGTTACTATAATATGGATTTTTAAAAGTAGTCCCACATGCAAGGCATGTCAACGATTCTTCATTGGCTAACTCTTTAGTAAGTTCATGAATGATTTTACATTTCGGACAAGTAACAGTATTCATATGGATTGTTATTTACGCCCCCGGCTCCAGTGGCAATTAAACATAAAGAAAGCGTGGAACCATTAACTTATTTAAGGTAACAGGCTCTGACAAAGCCCACAAGTATAAATAAGCAACAGCCCACGCCTGTTTGAGACGTAAGGATATCAGCTTATTCTCTACTTGTTTTGAATTGTCAGATTCGTTACCTGAGAATAAAGCTAAACACTTTCCCGTGTTATGTATGTCTGCATTGCCTGCAACAGGCAGTACAAGACAAAGATAGGAAAAATATCGAAACATAATACTAAGTGTCCCCTTTTCGGGCTGTTGCATATTATTTGTCCAGGTTGCGCTGCAATGCTTTTTCATATATTTCCGCGACTCTGCGGCGTAATGAAACGGGTTTTATAACGGTTAACGAAGTGCTTCTGGAGAGTAACTCCATCACGAAATCGTTTGTAATCCGGAGCCGGACACTTATTCTGAATTCGCTTTCCGTATCGGTAAGGATAGTTTGCGAATGATGCAGCGGAACCGATTTCAGGAAACGACCGTCGAGAGCGCTGTACGAAAGGACTATATCCTCTACCGGAATGTCCTCCTGATTCCAAATGCCGAAACAGTCTTTGAACAGATTGTCGATGTCGATGGTTTCGTCTCTGTCAAAAGTATCCGCAAGTATCTGTAAGTTGGAAATACGCTCGACGCCGAATAGTTTTAGTTTGTCGCCGTTCATGGCAACCAGATACCAGCGTTCCCGGGACTCTTTCAGGAAATAGGGAGAAACCGTTTTATGAAGAATCGCATTATCATGCCGGAATAGCGTATAATCGAAATCCACATTGCGGTTATTTCGGATGGCATCGATAAGTCCAGGCAAATTACTGCTTCCGACAGGACGGTGATGCTCTGCCTGTATATATCGCTTCAGTCCGCTATCTGCGTTTAGTGCGGATAAAATATCGAAATTAAGCAGCAGTTCTTCATATCTCTCGGCCGAAGCAATCTCTTTGTCCGCTATATAATATCCGTACCCTTTTTTATGTTTGATAACGATGCCGAAAAGCTCTTCGATAGATTTTATGTCGCGCTGGATTGTCCGCAAAGAACTGCCGGACAGGTTTCCATCGCGATATCTCATCTCTTTTTCGACATGTTTTATCAGAACATCCCCTGGAATATAGCCGTTTTGTCCCTCCAGTTTACCTATGATCAGTAAGAATCGTTGGAGCATTCCTGTTTTTGCCATTTTCGAACTGTTTTTAGCAAAAATAAACCGTCATAGCGACAAAAGATGTCGTTCATGAATTTATTTCATTCCTATGCTCTTATGCTGGGTCCTTTCAGGGACTTTTATCCCCAGTCGTTCGAGAAATTCTTTCGCTTTTTGCCGGAACCACCGCAGGATCGGAATCCGGTCGATGAACAGTTGAAATCCTCCGGGGCCTTTTTCATCCCGCATGAGCCGGGCTTCGGAATTCTCGACTTCAAAATGTTGGGAATGTTCGTACGAATATAGTTCTCCGGAGAAACGAACAGGCCGCATATTTACGAGATCGTGGGCCTGCTCGTCGGAGAATCCGAGCGAACGGCAATACTCACCCCACCGGATAAGCTGGGGTGTATCGGGGAGCCAGTGGTATATCCGATCTATCTCACCTTGCAGCTTTCCTGTTTCCTGTTGGCGCTGTCGTTGTTCTTCCAACAATCGACGGCTGTGGTCGGCCAGCATGGTCTGCATCTGGGTTTGCAGTATTTCGATGGTTTCCTCGTGGGCAGCGACCTCTTGTCGTAATACCCCAATCTGCTGCTCCTGCCTTTTGACTTTTGATGTTCCCACCAGCGAACCGATACCCTCTACGATGTTGGAACCCACCTCCGCCGCGGCACTTTTCAGCTTTTCGGTTTTCAATTCCCCTTTTACAGCCTTTAACTCATGCTCTGTCGCTTCCAACTCTGCGGTTTTATGTTCACGCATGGCCTTCGCCTGCTCGTAACCCGTCCGGGCCTCCTGCTCTTGTTGCTTTAGTCGTTCCACGGCCTGTCGCTTCTGTTCTTCGACACGGAGCAGTGCATCGATGTTGTCCTGCAAATTCTTCTGCCCGACTATGGCGTTGCGGTAAAACTCCTGCGTGGAGATATGACGGGCGACCGATCCGTCAATACCTCGCAGTAACCCATATCTGGCCATCGCCTCGGCATAGGTGTCCTGATATTCTTTCAATTTGACGCGCGACATTACATCGTCGTTACACAACCGGACGGCATCCGGGCTTTTCTTCCGGTATTTCTTTTTGCCGGGTTTGTCGGGGATTCTTTTCTCTTTGACCTTGCGACGCTCTCCCGTTACGATAGGTACGACCGCTGCATGGATATGCGGCGTCGATTCGTCCCGGTGCAGAACGGCAGACACGACATTATCCGCCCCGAAGGTCTTGTTCAGCCACGCGAGGTTATCGGCGCACCATTGGTCGAGTTTCCCTTCGGCCTCGATACGCTTCATATCTTCAGGCGAACCGGTGAGCATAACGCGGATTACCTTTACCTGGTTCTTTCCTATCTTTCGTGTCAGCCCGGCGTGTGCCAGCCGATAATTGATCGCCTCTGTCCGGTCGGCCACCCCTTCCGGGAATGCGATCAGTTCCCGGTTCAGGTGCGTGCGCGACGGGTCGGCATTCGGGGGTATCTGCGTCCGCGCGATGTGGGCTGTCATCGCCGCTTCGTTACTCGGCGACTTATCTAAATGCAATACTACGTATCCCATATATTTTTCTCTGTCAATGCGGTGGATGATGTGTTTGGCTGGTTTCGGACGCAGGGAGCGTCCGGCGGTCGGAACGACCGCAAAGGGGGTGTCCAGCGGGGTTCTCCCTGCTGGCCTATTGGGGCTTTTCCCGCGTCGCCGCAGCGATGCGAAAAGAAAAAGCCCTAATAGGCTATGGCTTTTCCGGGGGCGTAAATGCCGCGGGTACGCAACGGGGTTAGAACTTCCGACCGGGGCCTCTCTTTTTCGCCGGGGACGAGACACATTGCGGAACTTGCGGAACAGCAAGATGTGCCCGTTCTGTTTCCTTCCGTTGCCGTTCGTGCGGAAGTGTTTGCGGGGTAGCGAGGTTTCGTTTCTCCTGCCAGTATTCGTTCAGGTCTTTGTGGTCGCGGTAAAAAACGGATTGGTCGATCACTTCGGACGAGGGTAAGGATTCTTCCAGTCGGGCCAACACCTTCCGCCCCGCGTCATCGTTGTCGAGGAAGGCATGGACGACTCTGTGGCGCGCGAGAAACGGAACGGCCTTTTGCAGATTCGTTACCGAATTGAGTACGATGCTATCAATCGACGGCGACGGGTTGGCTTCGCCTTCCTCCTTCGCGCCTCGGCAATTCGCGCAAGCCCGATTGCTTTCGGCTTGGCGTCGGTTACCTTTCAGCGATAGATAAGATAGAAAGTCGATAAATCCTTCGAACACCATTGCCGTATCGCTGCCGTTGTCGAGGGTGGTAATGTTCTTGGGCGTACTGCTTCCTTTGAATAGGGGATTACGCAGTTCCCAGCCTCCGGCATCGTTACGGAACCCGATGGCGAAATACTCTTTGCCGCCGATCGTATAGCGTACCTCGCGGCAATAAGTTCGGGCGATGGCAGGGTCTATGCCCCGCCCTGTCAGGTAGCCGAGCAATGCCGGGTGGGTCAGTTCACGGTCGGAGAGGATGATAAGGCGGGATGGTGTCGGTTCGCTCGCTCTCGGCGGTTCGGCATGGATGGGAACGAGCGTTCCGTGTTCGCCCGCCGCAAGCCTTCGGGCAGCCTCGACCTCGGAACAGCCCTCCATGCGGGCCACAAGGTCGATGATCGAGCCGCCCTCGCCTGTCCCGAAGTCGTGCCAGAGGTTTTTGTCGTAACTGACGCTGAAACTGGCGGTGCGTTCCTTACGCAGTGGCGAGAGATACATGCCCCGGTTGCCGCGTTCCCACCGGGGTTTGATTCCCCGTGCCGCGAGGTAAGTCCGAATACTGATGCGTCGTTTTATTTCTTCGTAGTTCATGGTGGCGGATTTTTTGTTACTTCGTTACATTCTGCCTTCAACTTTCAGTAAACGAAAGGATTAAGGATAGTAACAGTTGCGTAACGTTTGGGTAAGTTGTTACGCGGCGTGTAACTAATTTATTTTGTTACACATTTGTTACGGGTTTGTAACGAGGTGTTGATTATTGATTTTCAATGATTTTATCCTTCACTGTTACAGAATAACAGTTTCTCAGCGATGAAACTGCGGGCGACTGAATAGGGTCTGCCGGTACGCGGTTCCGGGAACAGCGAACCGTCGCCGGAGAGACGGTAGGAGATGTAGCGGATAACCTTTTCCGGTTTCAGCCCCCAACTATCCTGCAATACCCGTTTTATCTTTACCGGCTCGGTCTTTATATCCCGGACACTAAGCATATTCTGCATATCTTGTATGCAGAACACATATTCGTCCTTGTCATGCACCTGAAATATGTCCTCCAGTACGCCGAGCATTTCATTTTCGAGCTGTCCGCGATTATATTGGATAATACGGCGTAGGGCAGGTGTCGTGAGCAGTTCCGGATCGAACCACATTCGGCTGGCTTCCGGTACACTTAATTCCCGGTTAAGCAAAAAATGGAGAAAAGCAGGTATCTCCCGTTTCATCTTGTCGAGCAACCCCGTATCGTCCTTTTCGGTGGGGCCCACTTTACGTACCCAATAGCGGGTTTCCCCCTGGTCGATGATCACAGGATTGTCCTCGTTGTTGGAACACAGTACGAACTTGGCGAAAAACTCGATCTCCAACCGATCTTTGCCTTTGGCTTCCAGTTTGAATGTCCGGGCCGTACTAAGTGTCTTGAACCTTTCGGAATCCTCCCGACGGTTCAGTAGTACTTCGTCGGTGGCGACAATCAGTTTGCTGGCCCATTCCGAATTGAAATTACTGCGAAAATCCTCGTTCGTATTGACGGTCATGTTGGCCCCAAAGATGGCTTTCAACAGATGGATAAAAGTCGTCTTACCTGTATTACGTTCCCGCGAAACGAGCAACAGAATCGGTAATCGCTGGCGTGGTCGGCGGTAAAGCAGTTGCAGGTAGTCATACCCCAATTCGATCTGCGGGCCGAAAATATGGGACAGAAATGCCCTGATATGGGGAAATTCGCCCGGCTCCGGATGATATGGAATCGGCTCATACATATTCAGGAAATTGCCGTACATCCGCTGATAATCCACATGGGCAGGAAAAAAGCAATAACCGTCGTATTTCTTGATATTGGCTACGAAATCTTTGGAATGATCCTGCCGGATGGTCTCTATATTCCACGGCAAGTATTTCTCCCGGAACTCACCCGTAGCGGTCGGCACACGGCACAGTTTCAGGTAGCACGTCCCCACACGGATATATTCTTCGTTATCCATGACGGTACACTCCTTTTTTGCCGGTGCGGATCGCCTCGACATCATCCTTTTTATACCGCTTGCGTCCGCCGAACGGGAAAGACTTTATATACCCGGTCTTTTCCCAGCACCATAAGGTAGACGAGTCGATTCGCAAAACGGATAGAACCTCTTTGCGGCTTAAAAATTCTTCGGGAGGTGGTTCTTGCCGAACAGGTTTGAGGCTTCCCGCTGCCTCCTTGAGAATCTCTCTCAGGTCGTCCAGTTTGACCGCTACGGTTATGTTCGCCCCTGACTCCAACAAATCTTTCAAACTCATAGTCGAATTTTTAGGGTGTTAAACAATGGGTTCTGAATCCGACATTCAATCGAATCCGGGGCAAATAAATAAGGAGATTTTTCGGAGAACAAAAACACTCGTTTTCTCCTTAAAATCTCCTTATAATCTCTTGAAAGAGGTGGTTAGCCGTTGTGTTCGGCCATGTATTTTGGGATATCCTCTATGTTAGGAATGGTGTATTTCTCAGTTTGATAGTCCCGCAGTTTTCCTTTGATATAAGAATCTTCCAAGTCGGACAAAGGGACAAATACGGCTTTTAGCCACGGCACGACATCCTGTTTCGGCTGTCCGAAATAATGAGCCATGTTCCATCCGAAATGAAACAGATCCGCATTTTTCAGTTTTTCGGGCCGGATGGGTACGAAATCTACCGGGCATGCTTCCTCTCGACCATAACACTCGACACACCGATCAAGCCGGGCCAGTTCATCGGATGTTACATAAGGGCCTATTGTCCGATGAGCGTAACGCAGGAACAACTCTATTTTTTCTTTTCGTCGTTCGGCGAATTGCCTGTCTGCATCTTGTTTGATCTGCTCGACATTCACGATGGGCATGTTGTCGATGGACGGAACGGCTTCCGTTTCAACGATGGGACGTTTCTTCTCCGGTAACTTCCTTATAATCCACGGAATGATCGTATGGGAGAAAACCGACATAATAATCAGATACACCACCGCACAAACGCCGAGAACAATGACAAAGGTAAGATTCGCCGTACCAGCATCGACCCCTTGCCCCAACACCATCAGCCGTGCGACCATAGCCACGAGTAACCCGACGACAATCACAATTGCCAGTAAGATAATATGACTATTTATCTTGCGGTAATCCATCAGATATTAATACATGTTCTTAGATAAGCAAAAACTAATTGATAACTAATTCATTATATTGTCATGTATTCATTGAATTAAGCAAACTAACCCCAAAATGGGATATATTCTGCGAATTTCGTGGAGACATTGTTGGGGTCTCTTGGTTTAATTTTATTTTGAGCTAATGCTTCTTTTATAACTAAAGAAACCTGAGGCCTTTGCCGTTCACTCATCTTAAAACGTTCTCGTAAACTTGTGTTTGTCATGCCTCCAACAGAGTAATATTGAATTATACTATGCTGGTAACAAGCCTCGACTCTTTCCTGAGGTGTCAATTTAGCAAATGGTTTAGGACTATACATGGTTACTCGAAAAGAGTTTTCTAATTCCTCAAATTTTAGCGGGGGTAGCCCATATAGTTCAATTGCAGCCACAGCCTTCTCAAACCCGGAACCACGTTCTTCACAAATTCCATAACGTCTGAATGCAGATGCGAGTATCTCATTTCTTGATTCAGGTGTTGTCCTAATTAACCTATCTATTTTTTTAGATGGCAACAGTTTACCCGGATTAGATATTTCAATACGATCATCGAATATCTCAATCATCGGACTTGCTCCTCTGATTGTAAAATCTTGGTGAATTAAAGCATTTGCTATTAATTCTCGTAATGCTATCTCAGGATATACTGTTGTCTCAGTTCTTAATGCATTTTTAATAATTTCACTACTTGGTAATAATGCCTTAATGTAATTTATCAAGCCCTCATATCCTATCGCATACCCTTTCTTCCCAGGTTGTTCCTTTTCGGTTTCCTTCTTTGTAACTCCTTTATATTTAATTACTCGAACGTTTTTGCGCGAAAGCCCATCGAATTGGTTTAGATTATATGCACATGATAAAACCCCAAAGTTTAAAATGTAATACCCTGCATCATCAATAGATTGTATCATTTTTTCCCCTTCCATCCAATGGAGTATTTCAGCCGATGTTTGAGGAGTCGGCACTCCTAATAATTTGTAAACACTTCTAAAATCTAATAAATCAAGGACTTCGGAGGCCTGTTTTAGTTTACTTGCTTGTAATTCTTCATAATGAAGAGTTTTACTATTAAGCATTAAAGCACCTAATTCTTGACGTGATGCCTGTCTGGTCGTTCCTCCACTTCTGATATAGGCATCCTCTATTGATTTTGGATTGACAGAGACAGGTTTAACTGCATTTTCTTTGATATAAATGAATAACAGAGGGATTCCTTGATATTCTTCTACAGCATGATCAAGATTCACAGGAGGATTTACAGCATCTCGACAAAGACTGCTAAGTTTTTGGATTATTTGTTCAGACTGTTCTTTTGTCACTCCAATTAAATGCGCTTTGGTATCTTCTATGCCAAATACTAAAAAACCACCTCCTGGATGATTGGCAAATGCAGAAAGATGCCTACATAATTTTTTATTATCTGGGGATAATTTTTCTTTCCAATCTATTTCATTAATTTCTTGAGGAATAGGTTCTAAAGAATGTTTTAGATATTCTATTGCCCTGTTTATCCACGTCTTCATTATGTCGTTTTTCAAATTAAGCAAAAACCGTTTGATTATCAACGCCTTTTATGTGTTTGTTTGTTTATTAGTTAAGTAAACATAGAACTCATAAAAGCATACACAAATATACATTAACATTTTGACCTATAGAAATCTAATGTGCTATGTGTGTATCAATCCAAAAACTTTATCAATTCCCGTTTCATATCCTCGTCGATGTCGCGGTAGCGAGCGAATGCTTTGCTGCCTTCCTTGTGTCCACTCAATGATCCCACGAGGTTGGGGTCTTTCACTTTTTTGTATATATTGCCGATGAACGTGCGCCGGGCCATGTGCGATGATGCAACCTCATATAATGGTTTCTGTACTTCTTGTCGGGTCTGCTGATCGAGGACGGTAACAATACGGTCTAATCCAGCCTTTTTGAACGCCTCTTTGATTTTCCGGTTGTAATGCTGTTCCGTGCTGAACGGGAACAAACTCCCTCTATCATAGTCCTGATATTTGGCGATCAGTCGTTTGGCGGTGTCGTTCAGCGGTACGCGCACGGTGATCGGTCTGTCCTCTTTCGTCTTTCTGGGGATATACTCCACCGCATCGTTAATAATACTCCGGTAGGTCATTTTATACAGGTCGCTGACACGACAACCGATAAGGCATTGAAATACGAAAATATCCCGTTGTGTTTCTATCTCCTTATCATCGGACATATCGGCTTCGAGCAGTCGGTTTCGTTCTTCATTGCTGATATAAATAGGTGTACCGTAAACGATCTCTCCAATCGTAAAATGTTTGAACGGATTATTTATCGTGTAGTTGTTGTCGATAGCCCATATAATAAAAGCACGGAAGCGGGTGAGCATATCCGCAACGGAATTTTGCCCACGCGGTTTCGGCATTCCTTTAGGGATTTCGTTGCCGTCCTTATCGAGAATCGGCGGACGCTTGCGCTTCGGTGTCAGTAGCGCTACTTTAGCGGAATACGGAAATAGATCGTATATCTCCGGGTATTTCAAGAAGGCCTCTTGTTCGTTTAGCAGAAAGTTCTCGATCTGTCGCAATAGCTCCGGATTAAGATTGGCGAAAGTTATTTTGAAGCCCCGGTGTCCCTCTTTTTTCCAGTACAACTCGAACCGATGCAGGCTCCGCATGATTACTTTGAAATTTTTGCGTCGCGACTCCGACAGTTTATGTGTGGTAACGTATCTTTCCATAATATCGAAAAACGAAACCTCACTTTCTTTCTGGGCTTTGGGCGGTTTATGGAATTTGCGAACTATTTTCTCAAGGAATGATTTATCAATAATTGATTTATCTTCCGCAGTCTGTATCTCTTTTTCAATATGCTCTGTTAAAGCCTTTAATTTGGCCCTTTTCTCCAAAAGCATTTCTCTTTCTTCGCCGGGAATATTAGGTATGTTGATCTCGTTTTTCTTTCCCCACCGTTTAGCTTCTACCCAAATACCACTGCCGATACGGATTCTGTTATCCTTGCTGACATAAATCCGCATACAAATTTCCGATTCTCCGGCGGCATCTTTTTTTCTGCTGATATTATAATACGTCTTGCCCATATTTTTACTTTTTCGGCAAGTTATAATATCCTTCGGAATACACAAAATATTCCGGGCACTTTTTGGGCACTTTTGTTCCAAACCATCGAAAACAGTATAAAACACATTCAATTGAAATAAACTTTTATTTATTGATATATAGATAATTATA
>OGMF01000116.1_pt1 | contig 93705 bp, 57 predicted proteins | sample 1572921 | NCBI WGS metagenome assembly OGMF01 (sample SAMEA2581919, study PRJEB24529) | metagenome | biome: Human gut stool | place: China | collected 2011 | reverse complement strand
TGAAAGAAATCCCACATATCCCGAAGCGTGTCAGGTGTTACCAAATCCACGTCAAAGATAAAGCCCTTTTGTCCTCTCTTTGTAGCCCTTACATATAGTTCATAACGCAGTAAGGCTCTTTTGACAACCCGGAAATTTTTCTTTCGTACCTCCGACAAAGGGTGCTTGTTTAGAAATTCATCGAATAGTTCTCCAATGGTAGGCTTGATAACCACTTCCTCCGGCAAAAAATATTTTTCAGGATGGTAAAATTTATCAAGTGTTGTTTTTAGCCATTCTTTGTCTATTGCTTCCTTTTCTTGTTGATATACCTTCTCGATATAGGTTTTCAACTGGCGTATCTCTTCATTTATATGGGTACGCATTTCTTCATTGCAGACAGCTTTCGTTTTTACACATTCGTCTTTATCATCCCATAGATTGGGATTGATGGCTAACTGAGTAGGAGCAACGGAGTCTAACTGCCTTCCGTTTCTAAAACGGACATAGATTGTAGCCATGGATTCTGTATCATATCGTTTGGCTGCTTTTTTAATGATAAAGGTTACTTTCATAGACTTTCAGGTTGAATTTTACTCTGCTGCAAATATAGATATTTTCCCCACATTTTCCCCACATCTGCTAAATATTTTGCAATTCGATTAACTTGGATTAAAATTTAATAGGATTGTAATATATTGAAATACAGTGTAATTGTGGCGTTTTTCGCATTTTTCTTTTTACCCACATTTTCCCCACTTTAATTATTTCAAATGCGGGTCTGGGTACTGAAGCGGAGAAAGTTGAAAAACTCTCTCCGTTTTTCTTTTCTACCCCTCGTAATTTATGAATTTGCTGGTGTATTCGATTTTATGAATTAATGCTTGAGAAATATGAATATTGAGGATCTCAGAGAATACTGCCTTTCATTTGAAGGTGTTCATGAGAAAATGCCATTTCCAAATGTGGCTGATAGATACAGTCGTGATGTTCTTTGTTTTTACGTGTTGGATAAATGGTTCTGTTTTGTAAATATCGAAATCTTTGATTTTTGTTGTATCAAATGCAATCCGGAAGAATCGGGCGAACTGCAAAGCAGGTATGTTGGCATAAAACCAGGTTGGCATATGAATAAGAAATATTGGATTAGTGTTTATTTCAACCAAGATGTGTCGGATGCTCAGATTAAGGAGTTGGTAAGAAAATCCTATGATATTGTGGTCAAGAGTCTGACGAAGAAAGAACAGGGGTTATTGCAATCAGGTGATGTAACTTTGCAATATGAGTAATGGGAAACTAATGGGTTGATTATAAAAGCAGGACATAAACAATGCAGCATAATAGTCCTATTGCAATACCTAATAACTTTGTTTGTGAGTTTACGGGGGTTGACTCTATCTGCTTTATTTTAAATAAGATAGTTTCTATCCAAATGAACAATACTATATATAAAGTTGGAAAGATATAAAATGGTATTGGATTCAATTCAATAAAAATAGCATAGAAGGGTAAAAGGACTTTTACTAAAACTAAAAGTAGAAAAGTTTGTGTTAAAATCCAATATAGTTTTTTATTAACCCAATAGCTTATCCCTGTAAATATAAGGATTGACCATAAGAAAGCTTGGTTATATGTACTTTCTTTATATTTATAGAAATCAACAAGACCACCGAATAATTTATCTGACTCATCCATAGAATATAAGGTCATGTAGTCATGAACTTCTAAGCTTAGTAAGATTGTGCCTATGATAATTTCTATATACGGAATTAATATTGCTCTATCTTTCTTGTTGGGGGACATGTTCTTCATATCGGTTAATAATTTTTGTTGGCTTGATGTATATCGAAGTCGTCTTTTTCATTGGAGGGTTCTCCCCATGCAAATCTATTCCCATAATTTCTTCTATGGGAATATTCTTGCGGATAAGATTACCTTTCAAATCATAATAACTCCAGATTTCGTTTTGCAAAACGGCTAATTTCCCTTCTTGTTCTTGTTGTTTTCATTAAGCATGCGGGGAAACTCGAAACCTGTCAGAGTGAGCAAATATCGTTTGATAGCCTGAAAGAATATTTTGCTTGCTGGAATCAACATATCCTGGAAGATATCTTGTATGACCCCTGTGTCATTTATGCTCACCAAAATATAAAAATGGGTTATATAAACAAAATAAAAAGGTCTCTTGCTGAATTGGGTGTTATCCGGATACAGTATGCTGTTCTGCCTCCTATGAGAGAATATGACGATAGGTATTATACCTATTCGGCGTTTCCATTAGTTACCGGACGATATTTTGCGGATGCTGACGCATGGCAGGAATTGCAGGAAGAACTCAATTCGGCAAAAGATGTTTCCGAATTGCATATATCGGAAACAGGTGAGATACTTGTTGATAACATCAAAATTGAATCGAATGATTTTATAAACTTCATCCGGCAAATGATTCAGGCTACTCCGGATTATCACATTAAATATTATATTAGTGATAATTCATCTTATGCGGCTTATATTTTTATTGTGAGCAATATTATGCAGGCCATTTACCAGATAAGAAATAACTATTCACTTGCAACTTACCAACAAAAGTATGAAGAGCTTGAATGGGAGGAAGAAAAGGTTGTCCGTAGGAAGTATCCATACCGGGTTATTGAAATTCCGACAGGGATATTGCCTTAGGATAAGTACTTTAAAGGATATAAATTGCAAAAAGATGAACGTAAAAAGCAAATTTGTCACCTGAAACTTCTTATGCATTTATTTTTTTCTAACTTTGCAGCAATTAGTTGAGAGGCTTTTGCTGTTTTATATTTAAATCTTTATCTCTATGCCAAATCAGAATATACTTCTGTATCCTCCTTTGACATTCCGAATACTTGCGATAATTATTCTCGCTTGTCTTTCGTTTGCTCCCAGAGTGATGGCCGATACAAAAAATCAGGACTATATAATTTTTATTAGTTCCTCTACTTTTCGTGAGAAATGGGCCTATGACTTGCTTGAGGCTGTAGAGAAAACATTCAATCAGGAAGATTCATTCAAGGTATATTCGGAAGCCCTTACCGTTTGGCATCTTCATAATCAGGAAGAGGTGGATCAGAAGACTGATTATCTGAAGAATAAATATCCGATTCCTCCTAAAGCTGTTGTCATCATAGGTGATCCGGGATGGTATGTGTGCCAACCGCTTTTTGATACTACTTGGAAAGGGGTGCCTGTCATTATTTGTCATTCGGTCTCACATCTGCCGGAAGATATAAATAAGTATTATGGTGGCAAGGACATCACCGCCGACCAGATTATAACTACGCCTGAGATGCAGGAACGCTATAATGTCACTGCGATAAACATACCGGTTTGTATTCGGGAGACCGTACACCTGATGAAGCAAATCACTCCCGACATGAAAAAGATTGCTTTATTATCGGATGACAGGTTTATCTGTTCCCTGATTCGTAAAGAATTTGAAGAACTTCATCAACAATACTTCCCGGAACTGGAATTGAGCTTTATTACCTATCCTTACACAAACTCGGAAGAAATGCTTCATGAGATTAGCGCGTATGGCAAAGAGACCGGCATTATTTACTGTTCGTGGGTGAATATATCCAGTCAAAGCTTGTCCGAGCGGTACTATCCCGACGAGAGAATGCACTCTTATATTTCCGATGCAGCTGAAAATCCGGTTTTTACTTTGTTCGACCAGTACACAGAGAGTCGTTCGCTATTCGTAGGCGGACATTATATCAGTAGTCCTGAAATAGAGAATGCGGTTGTCGGCGAGATAAAGAGCGTGCTAAAGGATGACGGTACCTATCAGGCGAAGACAATTATTGCCGGTGCACCCGATACGTATCTCAATTATCAGACGTTGCTTGATAAAGTGGACTCTCTAAAAAACATTCCGGGAGATGTTATTTTTCACGATGTTCCGCCCAGCTTCATTCAGAGAAATATGACTTATGTGGTAATTGTCCTGGGAGGCGTAGCCGTCTTCATTTTATTCTTCTTTATGAACAGGCGCATAAAAACTATGAGTGAAAGGGAGCGTGAAAAGCATTTGCATCTGTTGGAGAGCATTCTCGATAACCTTCCTATTGCTGCCAAGGTGAAAGACGTGGATAATGATATGCGTTATACTTTCTGGAATAAAAAGGCGGAAGAGCTATTTGAATATCCGGCTAAGGAAGCTATCGGAAAAACAGACTTTGATGTCATGCCCGAAGCCGCCAAACTGATACGGAAAGAGGATGAAGAACTGGTGAGAACGAATAATTCCCAGTCGGGCATAAGACGCTTTTTTACCAACAAGAACGAAGAGTGTTTCACTTTTCAGAATAATAATCTTATCACCTTCTCCGATGGTAGAAAATGGATTGTTTATACAGCTTGGGAGATTACCGACCTGAAAATCATGGAACGCAAACTGCGTCTGGCAAAAGAGGAGGCTGAAGAGTCGAATCGTATAAAATCTGCTTTTCTGGCTAATATGAGCCATGAGATACGCACTCCGCTTAATGCCATAGTCGGCTTTTCGAGCATATTGGCTACAGATGTTTCAGAAGAGGATAGGGTGGAATATCTCAGTATCATTGAACAGAATAATGAGCTTTTATTGCAACTCATTAATGACATTCTGGATCTCTCTAAAATTGAGGCGGGCACATTGGAATATGTTTATGCCAATATCGACATCAACAAGATGCTGTCTGAAATAGAACAGGCGACCCGAATCAGGTTAACCAATAAGCATGTTGAACTGCTTACTGTTACTCCGATGTCCGAACTGTTATTGTATACTGACCAGCGCAGAATTACCCAGGTTATGAATAACTTTATCAGTAATGCCATGAAGTTTACCACTACCGGAAGCATAACGATAGGATATGATTTGCCGAAAGACGGTTATATACGCTTCTTCGTAGCCGATACGGGTACGGGCATAGCGCCTGCGAATATAGAAGCCATATTCAATCGCTTCGTGAAGCTCGATTCGTTTAAGCAAGGAACGGGCTTAGGACTGGCTATCTCGCAGAATATAGTCAAGGAACTGAGAGGCGAGATCGGGGTGGAATCGGAGTTGGGTAAAGGCTCTACTTTCTGGTTCACATTGCCTTATGAGAAGATGAATGCACATCGTTCTATATTCTCATAAAGTAGAACCGTTCGTGTTTGTAGGGTTATGAATCGTAACTTCATTCCTTTCTGCACCGTTTAGGCTTATTTCAGGCTTGGATAACATTTTAGAAACAAATTGGTTCTGTATTTTAAAATAATATATCTTTGTGTCGGTTAAAAACCCTATAACGTATAGAATTAAATCAAAGTACCATGAGAAGAAAAAGCATCCTTTTGCTTTGGTTGTGCCTCTTCAGCTTGTGGGCGGTGGCACAAGAGAGAAAAATTGTAAAGATTGCCTGTGTAGGCAATAGCATCACTTACGGTTCAGGAATCAAGAATCAGTTTCAAAACAGTTATCCGGGATTGCTTTCCCAACTTCTGGGCGAAGGATATGACGTTCGTAATTTCGGAATCAGTGGTCGCGTACTGCTGAACAAAGGAGACCGTCCTTACATGCACGAGCAAAAGTTCCGTGACCTTCTGGCATTTCAGCCGGACATTGTCACCATTAAGTTAGGCACCAATGACAGCAAACCTTGGAACTGGCGTTACGGAAAAGACTTCAAGAAGGATTTGACAGAGATGCTGGATATGCTCCAGGAGTTACCTTCAAAACCCAAGATATATCTTTGCCTGCCTGTACCCGCAGTCAATTCCAATTTTGGCATTAATGATAGTGTGATAACAAATGGCATCATTCCCGTGATACGCAGCGTTGCAAAGAAGCGCCACTTACCTGTAATTGACCTTTATGCAGTGCTGAAACCCCATCCCGATTACTATGTCGATGGCATTCACCCCAGTGAACCGGGTGCTGCCCTGATAGCCGGAGAACTTTATCGTACACTGACCGGCAATGAAGCACCTGCCATCATTACAGACCAGCCTTTTCCCGGCAAGAAGTCGCAATGGGAAGGTTTCGACCGCTATGATTTCATTTGCAATGCCCGTCAGGCCACAGTAGTTGTTCCCCGTAAAGTGGCTGAAGGTCGTCCCTGGATATGGCGTCCCGCTTTTTTCGGAGCTTTTCCCTCGGTAGATAAGGCTTTGCTGGAAAAAGGTTTCCATGTTGCTTATTATGATTTGACGCACCTTTACGGCAGTCCCCGTGCGCAACGGTTGGGCACTGACTTTTATGATATTATGCGCAGATACTATCGGTTGTCTCCCAAAGTGACGCTCGAAGGTTTCAGCCGTGGCGGTCTGTTTGCCTTCAACTGGGGAGCAAAGAATCCCGATAAAGTGGCATGTATCTATGTGGATGCCCCGGTGTGTGATATGCTCTATTTCTCAAAGAACTGGGAACGCAGTTTCTGGGAAGGTTTCCTTGCAGAATGGGGATTGACCGAAGAGAATGCGAAAGATTTCAAAGGTAATCCTATTGATAATCTGGCCCCTCTGGCAGCAGCAGGTATTCCAGTCATCAGTGTTTGTGGCGATAGCGACAAGACGGTGCCCTACGAACTGCACATGAAGATTGCCGCCGAACGCTATCGTGCTCTGGGCGGACTTGTAGAAATCATTCTGAAACCCGGTTGCGACCATCACCCCCATAGCCTGGAAAACCCCGAAGCGATAGTTGACTTCATTGTTCGCAACCAGCCGGATTATCAAAAAAAGCATGTCATTCATCAGCGTGCTAACCTTGCTAACTCTTATCTGAAGTTCACGAAAGAGAAAAAAGGTTGCGTTGCCTTTCTCGGTGGTTCCATTACTGAAATGCGCGGTTGGCGGAATATGATACAGGAAGATTTGAAACAACGTTTCCCCGATACGGAATTTACTTTTATTGATGCCGGAATACCTTCTACCGGAAGTACGCCTCATGCTTTCCGTTTTGAAAACGATGTACTGCAAAAAAGTGTACCTGACTTGCTGTTTGTGGAAGCGGCAGTGAACGATGATACCAATAAGTTCAACTATATTCAGCAAGTACGCGGTATGGAAGGTATTGTCCGCCATGCACGCACTTTCAGTCCCGCGATGGATATAGTCATGCTTCATTTCATTTATGATCCGTTCATTCCTTTACTTGACAAAGGCATGCAACCCCAGGTAATTATGAGTCACGAGAGCGTAGCTAATCATTATAATGTTTCGTCCATCAATCTGGCGGAGGAAGTGGCACACCGTATGCGTGACGGTGAGTTCGACTGGAAGCAGTTTGGCGGTACGCATCCTGCCTGGGACGGGCATAAATATTATGCTGCCACTATCAATCATCTCTTTGACCTTGAATGGGGTGGGGATGTGGCAAAGAAAACAGTCCAACCGCATGAAGTGCCGGAGCAACCAATAGATGCTTATTCCTATGATAAAGGTGTGTTTATCGACATTCGCTCGGCTAAACAACTGAATGGTTGGAAAGTAGTGGAAGATTGGATGCCTACTGTGAAGGGGAATACCCGTAAAGGTTTTGTGCACGTTCCTATGTTGGTGGCCGATCGTGCCGGTGCCAGCCTTTCTTTATCTTTCGAAGGTCGTGCGGTGGGGATCTTCTGTGCAGCCGGTCCGCAAGCTTGCCTATTGGAATATAGTATAGACGGTGCTCCTTTCAAGAAGCTGGATACATTTACTGATTGGAGTCGGAACCTGTACATTCCGTGGGTGTACATGCTTGAAACAGAGCTTCCTTCAGCCTGTCATACATTGCGTTTGCGTGTGGCAAAAGGGGATAAAACAGGGTGTCAGATACGTAATTTTGTCGTAAATCAATAGGTCATTATCCCCTTACAGAAAATAACTTAAAAAAACAAAGATATGAAATTGAAAAACATTTCAGTTTGTTTATTCGCAGGATGGATGCTGATGGCATGCTCCGGAAATGGGTATGAGAAGATGGGTAATGGCATTATTGTAAATGTAGAACAACAGCAACCAACGGATGTGCGAAAGGTGAAGGTTGAAGTTATGGGAGAGAAGCTGATTCATGTGTCGGCCACTCCCGAAAAGAACTTTTCAAAGGCGGAAAGTCTGATTATAGTACCCCAAAAAAATAAGCCGGACTTCAGCGTGGAAGAAAGTGAAGATGCCGTTTCAGTAAAAACCTCACAGGTGTGCGCCATTGTATCCAAAGTTACGGGTGAAGTATGCTTTACCGATGTTTCCGGCAATTTGATTCTGGTGGAAGAAGAGAAGGGACGGAGCTTTCGACCTATTGAAGTGCAGGGGACAAAGGCAGAGACACTGGTGCGGAGGGAAGATTCTATCTATTTTGAGGGAATTCCGCAAACGTCAGATTCCTATTGATATCTATGATGCTTATGCTGAAGGTGCACGGAAGTTGTTCTGGAAACAGATGGAAGATCACCTTTACCCGTTCGGAATCGATGCCTGGTGGATGGATGCCAGTGAACCGAATGTGCGCGACTGTACGGATCTGGCTTATCGGAAAGCCTTGTGCGGTCCGACTGCTCTCGGTCCGTCCGACCAATATTTCAATGCGTATGCGCTGATGAATGCTGAGGCTATTTATGACGGACAACGTGCCGCAGACAATGATAAGCGTGTATTCTTGCTGACCCGTTCGGGATTTGCCGGATTGCAACGCTACTCTACCGCGACATGGAGTGGAGATATTGCTACCCGTTGGGAAGATATGAAGGCGCAGATTTCTGCCGGACTGAACTTTGCAGTAAGCGGTATTCCTTACTGGACAATGGACATTGGTGGATTTTGCGTAGAAAAACGCTATGAAGACGGACAAAAGGAATTCAATAAGACCGGAAAAGAGAATGCGGACTATAAGGAATGGCGTGAGTTGAATACGCGTTGGTATCAGTTTGGCGCATTCTGCCCGTTGTTCCGTGCGCACGGACAGTATCCGTTTCGTGAGGTGTGGCATATAGCTCCCGAAGACCATCCGGCCTATAATTCTATAATGTATTATACGAAGTTGCGCTATACGATGATGCCTTATATCTATTCATTGGCGGGAATGACTTATTTTGATGACTATACGATTATGCGTCCGCTGGTAATGGATTTCACGGCAGACACAAAGGTGAATAATATCAGTGACCAGTTTATGTTCGGTCCAGCGTTGATGGCAGCTCCGGTGTATGAGTATGGTGCACGCAATCGGGAAGTCTATTTCCCGGCAACTTGCGGTTGGTCTGATTTCTATACTGGTAAGTACATCTCCGGTGGCGGGCGGCTGAAAGTGGATGCTCCTTATGAACGTATGCCCCTCTATGTGCGCGAAGGGGCTATTGTACCTTACGGACCGGAAATGCAGTATAGTGATGAGAAACCTGCGGAGGAAATTACGCTATATGTATATGCGGGTAAAGATGGTGAGTTCACTTTGTATGAGGACGAAGGTGTGAATTACAATTATGAAAAAGGACAGTATGCCATCATCCCATTTATTTACAATGATGCAGAGGGCACTCTGACTATCGGTGACCGTGCAGGAGAGTTTCCCGGTATGTTGAAAGAACGTACATTCAACGTTGTAAGGGTAAGTAAGGATAAACCACAACCTTTTGACGCGAAGGCTAAGGGGGTGACAGTGAAGTATGACGGGAAGCAGCAGAGTGTATCAATATCATGAAACAACTGATGTTTCTGCCGTGGAAAAGCGTTTAGCGGTCGATTAATATTTTTCTTAGGCTCTTTTATTGTTTTCATTGCCTGATATTAGTACATTTGCATGCGAATGCTTATTCTTTCCACCACGGGGATTCTTTCTTTCCACCATGGAGGAAAGAAAGAATCCCCGTGGTGGAAAGAAACTTTCTCCATGATGGAAAGAATAAGTGTTCACTGCGATTTTCTTTAGCCACCGTAGGGAAAAGAGTTAAAAATAGCGGTGTGATAATTTAATTCCGGCACTTCATGTTTTTTATGTGGGGTACCCATAAAAAACATACAGATGAGTGCATATTATGACCTCCTTGAGAAGCCTGACATTCGCCAAACCGGTGAGCAGCAACCCCTTTATGCCCGTTTTATACCTAAAGGAACTATTGAACGGAAAGAATTTCTAAATCGTGTCCACCTTTTTACCGGCATCAGTCGCAGCCTGTTGGAGGGTGCGATGGCGTCCTTTATGGACGAGTTGCGCGACTGCCTTGCTGATGGCTGGACAGTGGAATTTGGCGAACTTGGCTATTTCACCCCTTCGCTGAATTGCCGGCGCGAAGTGATGGAAAAGAAAGAACTGCGTGCTGCTTCGGTGACGCTTCGCGGCTTGAATTTTCGTCTAGGCAAGGAATTCTATAAAGAATTGAATAAAAAGATACGGTTGGAACGCCATCCGCAGTCGTCGTCCAAGTCCGAGTCTTTTACGCCGCTTCTGTCCGTAGAGCAACGTTTCCGGTTACTTGATGAATACTTGCAGCAGGAACAGCCTTGCATCAACCGTGCACAATATGCCCGTCTGACAGGACGCAGTGTGAAACAGGCGGTTACGGATTTGAACTTGTTTATTGAGGATGGATTACTGATAAGATGTGGAGCGGGGAGGAATGTGGTGTATATGAAGGGGATGCAGAAATAAAGTTCCGGTACTCTTTATATTAAAAAGCGGAGTCTTTTTTCCGAGTAGAAACATAGAATGCTCACTTTCTTTTTATTGACTTTGATACTCTGTTGGCGTCATACCGAATTCTTCCTTGAAGCATTTAGTAAAATATTTGGGCGATGAGAAACCGGTGGCATAAGCCACTTCGGAGATGCTTATTGTTTTCTTCTTCAATAAGGCACAGGCGTATTTTAACTTGATATTTCGTATAAATTCCAAAGGAGTGCACCCGCTGATTACCTTGCATTTCCGGCTTAAGGTAGAGCGGGAGATGTGAAGCTCGTTTGCCATTTGTACTGTGTCAAATTCGGATTCCTGAATGTGCCGTTCCACACATTGCATGGCATTGTTCAAAAATTCTTCGTCGCTGGTTTGATAATTTAAATTGGAAATGTTTATCTCCATTTTTGAACGGAAACTTTGCCGGGATTGTTCACGTGATTGAAGTAGGTTATCTATTCGTGCCTGTAGTATTTTCATTTCAAAAGGTTTGGCAATATAGCTTTCTGCTCCGGCTTTGTAACATTCTATTTGGTCGTCCACTGCATTTTTGGCTGTGAGCATGATGATGGGGATATGGTTTGTTTGTATGTCTCCTTTTATTTGCTGGCAAAATTCCAGACCGTTCATCTGAGGCATCATGATATCGCAGATAATGATGTCTACCGGAGTGTTCTTAAGCAATTCGAGTCCTTGCAAAGCGTTCTCTGCAATGAAGATTTGATATTTCTTACTGAGGATATGCTGTATGAGTTCCCGCAAGTCTTTGTTATCGTCTATGAATAAAATACAAGGTTTTTCATCAGGAATGAATGTATCTGTTTCTTCTTCTTGAACTGTAAGGAGAGAAGACTCTGCTATTTCCCGTTCGCTGTATACTTCTCTGTCTATCGGTATTTCTACGGTAAAAACCGAACCTTTGCCCGGTTCACTGCTGACTTCGATAGTTCCGTGGTGCAGGGTTACCAGTTCTTTGGTCAACGACAGGCCGATTCCGTTTGACTGGCATCCCGGGTGATTCTTATTGTTATAAAACTTGGTGAAGATATGTTTTATATCCTTTTCAGCTATTCCTATGCCCTCATCTTCTACGTTAAGTACCAGGAATCTGCATCCCTCCTTATATATGGCAGACAGGCTTACGTTTATTTTTTTATGCTCCGGCGTATATTTGATGGCGTTGGAAAGCAGGTTGAACAATATCTTGTCAAACTTGTCGATATCCATATATCCCCAAATGCCATCGTCTATCCGGGTGGACAGGGAGATGCTTTTCTGGTGGGCTAACGACTGAAAATTAGACGCCACGATGCCCGAAACAAAAGAAGACAGATTGCTTTTGCTTGCACTTATTTCCATTTTTCTGCTTTCCACTTTCCGGAAGTCCAGGATCTGTTGCAGTAGCCGTTTCAGTCGGTTGGCATTGGAACGCAGTATTTCCACCTGTCTTTCCGAGCTTTCTTTATTTTCTTCCAGATCATCGGCTACACAAGAAATGATGGTAAGCGGGGTGAGGAGTTCATGGGAGATGTTGGTGAAATAATTCAGTTTGATTTGGGTGAGTTCTTCCTGGAGCTTCAACTTGTTTTTCTTCTCCATGCGCTTGGTGTAGGCATAAAACAGCAGGCAGGTGATACACACGATGAAAAGAGTGTAGAATGAATAGGCATACCAGGTTTCATACCAGGCGGGAAGGCGCCGGATAAGCAACTGTTGTTCCTCCTCCATCCAGTTGCCGTACGGGTCGGTGGCTTTCAGGCGGAAAGTATATTCTCCTTTGCCGAGGTAGTTGTAGAATGCGGAGTGTTTCCCGTTGTCTATGTAGGTCCATTTTTTATCTGCGCCTTCCAGTTGATAGGCATACTTGATTCTTCGTCCGGAGGTATATGAAAGGGCTGAAAATAGGATTTCAATATTCCGTGCTTCTGGTGAAAGTGTTATTTTGTGCACGGAATTGCCTGTTTCCGAACCGGCAGGTGAAAATAAAACTGAGCGGTTATCGGACTTTACGTCAGTGATAAGTACCTGTCCGGTACGTTTATTGTTTGTATTTTGCCTGTCCGGTAATATTTTGATGAAACCGTTATGTCCTCCAGCGTACAGGCAACCTTCCTCATCGACGAAAGCTGCGCTATGTCGGAAGGAGGAGACGAAGATATTGGGGTCATCGACAAAATAAGCAGTATTTTCTTTGGTTGCCGGATGGTGGCGGATTATGTATTTGTCACATACTATCCATATCTTATCTTTATATAGTAGAATTTCCAGAATGTTGTCGCCTGTCAGTCCGCAGGATTCGGTTTCGTCCGTTATTTTTTCTTCGCTTGAATTAAACCGGAGTAGCCGTCCTAATGAAGTGGAAAACCAGACGTCATGAGCATTGGCACAGATATTCACTATCGGGTCATCGGATAACGGCATTGATTCTTTGGGACAATGTTTCAGTAGTATAGGCTTGTTCTCATAAGCCATTTGGTAAATGGCATCCCGGGAGGCGATCCACACATTTCCTTTACTGTCTTTGGACATATCGGATATGTGAGAGATGTCAAAAGGCAATTCCGCAATCTTTTTTGAACCGGCTTGTTTGAAGAACAACCGCGAGGTGGTTCCAATCCAGATGTTGCCATGATCATCCTCTACCAGTTGGGTTATACTGCCCGGATCGGCAACGACTTCCTTTAGGTCATATTCTTCTAAAATAGAAATGTGCATTTGCTCTTTTGTCGCTTTCCATATATGGGAAGAAAAATCATTGCGTCCGCCCAGCCATACAGCATCTTCTTTCTGTGACGGTACGATAGAGGTCACGACTAATGAATATAAAGCATCCGCATTGTTTCCATAAGTAATCTTTCCTGTCTGTTCATCGAAAAGGCAGAGACCGTAACGTGACTGGTCGAACCAAATGGTACCTTTTGAGTCTTTGTTGAAGTATAAGACATTGGCATCTACGCCTAACCTCTTTCTGATATTTTCCATCGTATGGTTGATTATTTCAGCTTTCTCAAAGCTTATTGTGTAGCCTTGATCGTAAGCTCCTAACCATAAATTGCCGGATTGGTCTTTGATGATCCGGCTGTATGTTTTGTATTGGTCTATGGGGTTATTGATGTCCTTTATAGCATTGATATCCACTTCTTCCAGTTCATTCTGTTCGTTTATGCGGAAAACATAGAGCCTGAAATGGGATAATGCCCATAGATAGCCGTACATGTCGTCTTGTACAATGTCGAAGAACACCTGTTCTGGTGAATGACGGATGGGGTTGACGATAGACTGACGTTGCAATATCTTCTTTCTGTCAGGGGAGGACGGGTCGAAACGCCAGATTCCTTGTCCCCAGGTTGCAATCCAATATTGTCCCTGATGGTCTTGTATCATCCGGTAGGGATTGCTGTTGTCCATGTGGGCATATTGCATAAAGGAATCGTCCCGGTCATTGTATTTCAATATATCCCCGTTCCAGGTCAGAAACCATAGGTCGCCGTTTCTATCTTCGAAGAATGTATTCGGATCGTTTGCTAATGTATATTCTTTTAATACACCGAGGCGGGCGTTGCATCTGAACAGTTTTTTGCCGGCTGCTACCCAAATGTTACCTTTTTGGTCGCAGATGAGATCTCTTATTTCTCTTGTCTGTAGGGCAGAGTCGGGAAATGAGGTGATTTGATAAGTACTTTTGTCTACTAAGTTGATGCCTTGCACTGTTCCTACCCATAAGTAATTATCGTCTTCGGCGAAACACCGGATATCGTTGTGGGTAAGTTTATGAGGATTTTTATAGTTGTTTATGAAAGGCTGGATATCATAGCCGTCATAACGTTCCAGCCCGTATGCGGTTCCCAGCCAGAAGAAGCCTTGTCGGTCTTGATACAGATTGAAAATGGAGTTGACAGGCAGTTTGTCTAAAAAAGGCATGGGATTGACAATCATTTGTTGTGCATGGAGAGGGACGCCGGACAGCAAACAGAACAGGCAGCAAATGAGAAATTTAGGAATATGAGTTTTCATCGTAGTCAAGATTAACATTTCATTTAAAGGGGTTGTGCAAATATAGGGAGATTTGAGTAAACGGGTAAATAATATAGGGAAGCTTTTTTGCTCAATCTAGGTATAAAAATTACTCAGAGCAAATTTTATCCCTTCTCTGGGCATATTTGGGACGTGATTCCATTTCATTCTCCACATCTTTGCCACATCTTTTTGGGAAAAGGCTGATTGTGGAAGAGACGGGAAAAAAGTATGGGGATGGTTATTTATAAGATTATTTAGGGGAATGGGATTTGTTTTCGGAATGACAGAATAACTATTTTTTTATTTAATAATTTAATGATATGGAAAAACACAGATTTTTGATGTGGTTTGCTCTCCTGTTTATAGGAGTTGTAAGCGGGTATGCCCAACAGCTTGCCATTACGGGCAGAGTGTTGGATAGTAAAAAGGAACCGTTGATTGGAGTTACAATCTTGCTGAAGGGAAGTGCTAATGGAACGGTGACGGATATTGACGGTAACTTCTCGATTAAAGCGTCGAAAGGAGAGACATTGGTTGTCTCTTATATAGGTTATAAGACGCAGGAGATTCTTCTATCCTCGGACAAAACAACGATGACTGTTGAATTACTGGAAGACTCTGAGATGCTGGATGAGGTTGTAGTGATAGGATATGGCACGATGCGTAAGAAAGACCTTACGGGTTCAGTAACTCAAGTTCGTCCGGATGCATTGGCAAATGAGGCTCCTAAGACTGTGCAAGACGTATTGCGTGGAACTGCCGGTTTGAATGTAGGTTTCGATAAGTCGGCTAAAGGAGGCGGGTCCATGAGTATACGCGGCCAACGTTCCGTATATTCTGACGGAGGTCATAATGACCCGCTCATCATCTTGGATGGTATGATGTTTTATGGTGAACTCTCCGAAATTAATCCCAATGATATAGCGCAGATAGATGTACTGAAAGATGCTTCATCGGCTGCCGTGTATGGTGCGAAGGCGGCCAATGGTGTTGTTATCGTGACGACCAAGAAAGGGAAATCAGAGAAGCCGGTGATCAGTTTCAGTGCTAACATCGGGTGGACTGCTAGGGCAGATGGGCGGAAGGTATACGATGCGGATGGGTATCTGAACTATCGTAGGGATTTTTATACGACAGATACGTATGGGGTAAATCCGTCTACCGGAAAATATGAGGCTTATCAGACAGGAGGTCGCCCTGCGGGATATTTTGACCGTCCGACAGATACTAACTTGGGAAAGTATGGACTTTCTATGGATGCATGGAGAAACCAGACAACTCAGGATGCCGGTATGAGCAGTGATGAAATCTGGGCAAGACGTATCGGACTTAATGCGAGTGAAGTGACGCTTGCCAACTTCCTCTCCGGAAAAACCTTTGACTGGTATGACCACTCTTTCCAAACGGGATTGAACCAGGACTATAATGTAAGCATCAGCGGAATGACTGAAAGAGTGAACTATTACCTCTCATTGGGATACCTTTCCAATGAAGGTATGGTACGCGGAAACAAGTATAGCGCTGTACGGGCTAACATGAAGTTGGATGCCAAAGTGACGGACTGGTTCAGTGTGGGAGCTAACGTCAATTTCCAGAATCGTTCGGACGGTGACATTGCTGTCGACTGGTACAGACAGATAACGAGCAACAGCCCTTTTGCCACTCCCTATAACGAAGCAGGGGAGCTTTTAGCACATCCTCAGGGAGAGAATGCTTATTGGAAAGGATATAATTTTGATTTTGACCGTCAGTATCTTGATTTGGAAAAAGGATTTACTGTACTGAATACCATTTTGACGGCCAAGCTGACGTTGCCTTTCGGCATCACTTATTCATTTAATGCGGCACCGCGTTTACAATATTTTTATGACCGTTATTACAGGTCATCGGAACATCCTGACTGGCAGGCCGAAACAGACGACCGCGTGAACCGTGAACAAAGCAAGCGTTTTGACTGGTCACTGAATAACACTATCACATGGGATTATACTTTCGCAGAAAAACATCACACAATTCTGACTTTGGTGCAGGAAGCCGAAGAGCGTCAGTCGTGGGCGGATCGTATTCAAGCTCGTAATATTCTGCCTTCTGAGGCATTGGGCTTTCACGGTACAGCCAATGGAGACAAGAGCTTGAGTGATTTCCGTTCTACCGATAACCGTGAGACTGCTTGCGGCTATTTGGCACGCCTGTTCTATTCGTATAATGATAAGTATATGGGTACATTTTCTTTCCGGCGTGATGGATATTCTGCTTTCGGTACGACCAATCCGTATGCTAATTTCCTTTCCGGAGCACTGGCGTGGACGTTCACCAATGAGGATTTCTGGAAGTGGGGTGAGGTATTGGATTCTGGTAAATTGCGTGTTTCTTTTGGACAGAACGGTAACCGGAGTTTGGCGAACTCTTATATTGCATTGGCTAACCTGGCACTTGGGAAATATTCTCAGGGATACATAAATTCTACTACAGGTGCACTGCTGGATATGAAATATCTCTTTGTAGACCGTTTGCCCAATACCGGTTTGCAGTGGGAGAAGACTACCTCTTGGAATGTCGGTTTAGATCTCAGTTTCCTGAGAGGACGTATCAATGCTAGCTTGGAATACTACATAATGCCTACTACGGACATGATTATGAACCAGTCCTTACCTGATTTCACAGGATTCGCTTCCATTACCACAAATTTGGGACGAGTGGAAAACCGGGGCTTTGAAATTTCACTCAATACGCGCAACATTGAGACAAAAAACTTTGAATGGAATACTTCTTTCTCTTTTTCTCGTAATAAAAATGAAATAAAGAAACTGTATGGTGAATATGAAACGATTGTGGATGCAGCCGGCAATACCATTACTAAGGAAAGAGATGATGTGGACAATAAATGGTTTATCGGACATCCCATAAGTGCTATCTGGGATTATGAAGTGACCGGTATCTGGCAGGTGAATGAAGTGGAAGAAGCCGCTAAGTATGGACAAAAACCCGGTGATCCGAAAGTAGCCAATCATTACACTGCGGATGACCGTAAGAATGCAGATGGAACTACTACTGCCGTATACAACAATAACGACAAGCAGTTTTTGGGTGAGACTACGCCTCCTATCCATTGGTCCATGCGAAACAACTTTACGCTTTATAAGAACTGGAGTTTTTCTTTCAATCTCTACTCTTACATGGGGCACAAGAGTCTGGACAGTAATTATCTGAACAATGACAATAATTATTCGCAGATTACCAACTGCCAGAATATTTATGTCAAGAATTATTGGACAGTGGATAATCCTTCCAATACATACGCCCGCCTTTCAGCACAAGGGCCTACGGGACTTGCAGCACCAAGCAGAGTCGTTGACCGTTCGTTTATTCGCCTGGAAAACATCTCGGTGGCTTATAATGTTCCGGAAGCCTTCTTATCTAAGTACAAGATTCAGAGCGCCAAAGTATTCGCCACCGTGCGCAATGTAGCCACTTGGAGCAAGGAATGGGAGTATGGAGATCCTGAAACCGGAGATATTGCACCACGAACTTACTCTTTGGGTATAAACTTAACATTTTAAAAAGAAAGAAATATGAAAAGCTATATAAATCAATTCAAATTGTTGCTGGGGATTACATGCGTATCTGCGCTTTTTACAGGATGTTCCGATGATTTCCTGAAACCAGATCCTCTCTCTCTTTACGAACCGACTGTAACATTCAATACAGTGGATGGTCTGAATGCTGCTTTAGCTTCGGCAGACAAGGCACTTCGTGCTTATTGGACAAATACGGAAGCTTGTGACTTGATGTTGCCTTTGATGAGTGAGTATCTTTTCTCTGATTTAACGGTAGCTGGTAAAACGGATGACCAACTTGCTTTTTGTGACATAAACGAACGTTTTACACCTACTGACGGTTGGTATAATTTTGACCAGAATCGTTTGGTCATCTTTTGGGGGGAGACTTACAACGGCATTAAGTATGCCAATACTGTTATCAGCTATATTGATAAGGTGGAGGGATTGGATGAAACCACCAGGAATGAATTTCTCGGGCGTGCCTATTTTCATCGTGCTTACCGGTATATGAATCTTTGTTTCCAATTCGGTGACGTACCTTTTGTTTCTAAAATTATAGAGTCTCCCAAGCAAGACTATAAAAGCATCAAGCGCGAGGCCATCATCAAGCGTATGGTGCAAGATATGGAGTTTGCTGTACAGAATGTTCCCGACCAAAAGGATATGACCTACATCGGTATGATCAACAAAGGGGCATGCCGCCAATTGCTTATCAAATGTTACCTTGCTAATGGTGATTTTCAGAAAGCTAAGGAACAAGCCGATATCCTCATCGATCAGTCCGGCTACTCATTGATGCAAGATGAGTTCGGGACTTTTTCCAATCCTAATCCTAAAACATGGAATATTACCAACAATGTTATTTGGAACTTACACCAAGGTGGAAACAAAGCTATTGCCGCTAACAAAGAGGCCATCCTTGTTCTGCCCAACCGTTACGGCACTGATTCAGGTATTCGAACCCGTACTATGCGTAACTTGGTTCCCAGATGGAATGCTGATGAGATAAAAACTCCCGATAATGTGAGAGCTGTGGATAACTTTGCTTTGAACAATCCGAATTATAAAGATAATTTGGATTTCAACCGTGCTTTCGGGCGCGGGCAGGCAGTTGTACGTCCCACTTACTTTGCCGAGAACTCCCTGTGGTATGTTAATGGGGTGAATGATGAGGGGGACCTGCGCCATAGTCATACTGTAGGCAACTGGGTGCGTATGGAAGATTTGAGATATAACCGTCCGAATACTAAATATCACGGAGAAAATGTTCGTTTCAGTTGGATCGACGAGGATGGTGGCACCCAAGTGCTCTGTTCCGATACAATTCGGTGCTGGTTTGATTGGCCCCATTATAAGGTTTGGTCCGAATCTCCCGAAGATGAAACGCCTTCTGCCAATCAATACAATGGTGGTGGCTATGCTGACTTTTACTGCTATCGGCTCGCGGAAACTTATCTGCTCCGTGCCGAAGCCAAATATTATCTGGGAGATGCTACTGCTGTAGATGATGTCAATGCTGTGCGTAAACGTGCTAAATGTCAGCAACTTTATACTACGGTTGATATTGATGACATCGTGGATGAACGTGCCCGTGAGCTTTACATGGAAGAGTGGCGTTTCACTGAACTGAGTCGTATCTCTTATTGCCTTGCTCTTAGCGGCAAGCCCGATAATGAAGGCAAAACTTATGATAAAGAGCACTTGCATGAGGACAGCTTCTGGTTTCACCGTATCACTAACTACAACAACTATTATAATAAGGATACTGGAGCCAATATCAGAGGTCGCAAGTATACCATGGGCAAGCACAATATTAACTGGCCTATTCCTCAAAAGGCCATTGACGCCAATCGCTTGGGAAAACTTAGCCAAAATCCGGGTTACGACGGATATGACCCCAATGTGGAGAAATGGGAAACCTGGGAAGAAGCGGTGGCTGATGAGAACTAGTCTGTTTTTTGATTATTTAAATATCAATTATGAACATGCACATCGCTTTATGTCTTTTGACAAGAAAGGCTTTCCTGATTTTGGTAAGCCTGGCTTTTTTCACTTTCTCTGCCTCGGCGCAAAGGATGATGAAAACCATTAATGATGGTTGGGATTTCCGTAAGGATGGAGAAACACGGTGGCAGCCCATCAATCTGCCCCATACATTTAATCTTGATGCCTATTCTCAAAGAAATTATTATCAAGGTAAGGGTGAATATCGCAAAAAGTTGTCACTCCCAGAGATAGCCCCCACTAAACGTTATTATCTGAAAATAGATGCCGCCAGTAAAGCTGCCGACGTAAAAGTCAACGGACAGGTGGCTGGTAGTCATGCCGGAGGGTATTCGGCTTTCATTTTGGATGTTACCGGGCTTATAAGGGAGAACAATGAGATAGAAATTACTGTTGATAATGCTCGACGAGACATTACGCCGCTTTGGGCGGACTTCACTTTCTGGGGAGGAATCTACCGGGATGTATGGCTTATAACCACTTCGGAACAGCATTTCAACATGGCGAACTACGGATCGACCGGTGTATTTGTCAGTACCCCCGTTGCCAACGAACGAGAAGGAGTAGTGCAGGTAAAAGCGGAGGTGACTAATGATGCCGACTCAAGGATACGTCTGAAGATGCAAAACCGCATTTATGACGCCCAGGGAAAACTGCTTCAGACGAATGCACAGCCTTTTTTACTGAAGGCGGGAGAAACAGCGACTGTGGAATATAAATCTGATGTAATAGACAATCCTCAATTGTGGACACCGGAAATGCCGACACTGTATCGCGTTGTTACCGCCATTGTGAATGCCAAAACCGGTGAAGTCCTGGATGAGATTTCTAATAAGATAGGTTTCAGATGGTTTTCGTTTGATGCAGACAAGGGATTCAGTCTGAATGGGAAACCTTATAAGCTGCGTGGGGTGAACCGCCATCAGGACCAGGCACCTGTAGGAGTGGCTATAGACGACGAAGTGAACCGCCGTGACATAAGGCAGATAAAAGAAATAGGATGCAATTTTATCCGTATATCCCATTATCCGCAGGATGACGCTTTGCTGGATGCATGTGATGAACTGGGCTTGCTGGCTTGGGAGGAGATTCCCATTATTGACATCGTACCTGATACGCCGGGATATGATGATCATTGTGAGATGAACCTGGTGGAGATGATTCGGCAACATTACAACCATCCCTGTATCATGGCGTGGGGGTATATGAATGAAATATTACTGATTGCTCCTACACCGGATAAACCGGAGTGGCCGGCAGTAAGAGATCGTACTGTCAAGCTGGCGCAGCGGTTAGAAAAGCGTTTGAAAGAAGAGGATCCTTCGCGTGTGAGCGTCATGGCATTCCACGGTTCCGACCTTTACAACACGATTGGACTTGCACTGGGAGACGTGGCCGGATGGAATCTCTATCAGGGATGGTATTTCGGTGAGTTGCCTCATTTTGAACAGTGGCTGGAAGATCAGCACGCGCGTTATCCGCATCGTCCCATTATTGTGAGCGAATGGGGGGCGGGTTCAGACAAGCGTATTCACTCGGTTAAGGGTCGTCCATTCGATTTCAGTATGGAATATCAGCAGGAATATATCGAGCACTATCTGCCTTATATTGAAAATAATGACTACATTGCCGGATGTGCTTATTGGGGGTACGTCGATTTCAACGTGGCCGCCCGTCAGGAATCTATGCCTCGTGTCAACAATAAGGGGCTTTTCTATAATGACCGGACTCCAAAAGATATAGCTTACTATTTTAAGGCTATGTGGCGTAAGGACGTACCGGTGTTGCATATAGCAAGCCGCGATTGGGCTTTACGGACAGGAAAAGCCGAAGAAGAACATCCCATCAAGATTTATACCAATCTGGATGAGGTGGAGCTTATCCTGAACGGTGTATCTTGCGGCAAGCAGTGTACATCCAATTATAATACTATATTTCGCGTAAAGTTGCCGGAAGGAAGTTCCTCGTTGGTGGCCAGAGGTTATAGGAACGGAGTGCTTGTAGAAGATGTGATGATAATGACGCTCGCTCTTTTTCCTGACTTGCATCAAGGGGACGAATTTGCAGTAAACGTTGGCAGTAATTGTTATTTCATTTCAGATGTCAGTCACTTGACATGGTTACCGGACCGTCCTTATACTGCCGGGGAATGGGGATATGTGAACGGTAAAGGGCGCAGCACTACCTCTGAAATTTATAATACTGTAGATGGACCAGTCTATCAGACATGGATGGAGGATATCACGGAGTATAAGATTGACGCTCCTGCCGGAACTTATGAGGTGGAGCTGTTGATGGCAGATGTTAGCCGGCCGGCCCGGCAGCAGGCCAATCTGCTGGGCAAGGGAGATGAACGGATAAGTACCGCGTCCAAGCGGTTCGACATCACCATTTGCGGTGAGGTTGTGGAGCAGAATTTTTCTCCTGCCGATAACAACCGTTATCTCAACGCATGCCGTCGACGCTATATAGTGAACAATAATGATGGATGTATTGATATACGTTTTACGCCGTTGCAAGGCAAACCGGTTCTTTCGGGGCTTAAAGTCCGGAGGTTATAAACCGAAAGAGATTGTCTGATGGGAAAGGAGTCGCTGGACTCCTTTCCTTTTTTGCGAAATCTACTTTGTTTGTAGAGATGCTTTAAATCCCTTGCTTTCATTTTCAATGCTTTAGGGCCCAGGCTTGTAGAGATCATTATCTAATCCTTTATTTTCCTGCTTTTTCTACTTTCCTTTTCATTTCTCCGTTGTAGAGATTGCTTTTTGATAATGTGTTGTTTATTAGTGTTTTATGAAATTGCTTGGTAGATGCTGTTTTCTTGCTTTCTCATACTTCTCACCCTAACTTTGCAACATCGAATCTGAGAAACAGAACGTCTGTCTGTTGAGGCCTCACAGTAAAAGACTTCGTGTTTCGGGATAAGATAAGAGAAAATGAATATACATATTATTAATCATTAAAACAACAAAGATTATGGCAATTAAGTATGAAGTAAAGAAGGTGGTGTTTGGTTTTGATAAAACTAATACTGAGAAATTTGTAGCTCAAACCAAAGTGTTGGGCTTGGTGAAATTTGATAAGCTCTGTGAAGAAGTGCAGAAAGTGAGTATGGCACCGCGTGGTGTGGTGAAGATGGTAATTGACGGGTTAATAGATACCCTAAATATGGATTTGGATAAAGGATATTCCGTGCAGCTAGGAGACTTCGGCTGTTTCCGTCCCGGACTGAACGCGAAAAGCCAGGCGGGAGCGGGAGATGTGGATGCTAATACGGTGTATCGTCGAAAAATCATTTTCTATCCGGGAAGCTATTTTAAGGATATGCTTGGTAAGGCAAGTGTGGAAAGGCTGGAGCCGGGTAAGGGGACTGTGGCTAAAGATACGGTCGTGAAGCCGGACGGAAGTGACTCTGGCGACGGCGGTATTGAAGATGATCCGTTAGGATAAATAGGTGGATTGGGGAAGAGGGGGAATCCCTTTTTCCCTTTCGTGAAACTTAACTAAATAGTGTCCCGAAGATTTGTCTTGCCTATTGGAATGACTTACTTTTCTTCCGATTTTATCTATCTTTGTGGCCAATAAAAGATTTGTGTATTATGAACCGTATCACATTAGCTCTGAAACGTCCTTTTATCTGGTTGCGCCGTTTCCGTCATCGTTGCGGTTACGGAGTGCATTCTCCTTTTGCTTTCAACCTGATTACACAGGTGATTTATGAAAATACTCCTTATTATAAGTATAAAGACTTGGCGGCAGAACAAAAGAAGTTGGCACCTCAAAAAGACGGGCGTTGGAAGTATGAGTCGAAAAAGGTGAAACGCCTTTTGTTCCGGTTGGTGAATTATATCCAGCCCGATACGATAGTGGATGCCGGTACTCTTGCTGCTTCTTCCCTTTACCTGAAAGCCGGTAAGGAAGGGGCCGACTATACATCTGCTTTTGAACTTTCCGAGCTATTTCTGGAAGCCGGAGTACCAGTTGGCTTTCTTTATCTGCATGACTACCGTCACCCGGAATTTGTGGAGGAAGTATTCCGTATCTGTGCTGCACGCACTGTACGCAGCTCTGCTTTTGTGGTCGAAGGAATCTGCTACACTCCGCAGATGAAAGCCCTTTGGAAACGCATGCAGCAGGATGAACATGTAGGTATTACATTCGACCTTTATGACCTTGGCATCCTATTCTTTGATAAAACAAAGATAAAACAAGACTATATTGTCAACTTTTGATTATCTTTAGGCGTTTGAATAGGTAATTGGAGTCAATCTCTAATCACTAAACACTAATCGCTTATGAAAATATATACTAAAACCGGTGATAAAGGTACCACTTCGTTGGTAGGCGGTACCCGGGTTCCTAAAACCCACGTTCGTCTGGAAGCATACGGCACAGTAGACGAGTTGAACGCTAACTTGGGAGTGCTTATCACTTATTTGTCCGATGAAGCGGATCGGATGCTTGTACGCCATATCCAGGATCGCCTTTTCGCAGTGGGTTCCAATCTGGCCACCGATCTGGAAAAAACGGACTTGAAATGTGCCAGTGTCATTCATCCGGAAGAGATAGAGCGTATCGAACGGGAAATAGACCGGCTTGATAATCTGCTTCCCCCGTTACATGCTTTTATATTGCCGGGCGGCAGTCGCGGAGCATCGGTTTGTCATGTTTGCCGCACAGTTTGCCGCAGGGCTGAACGACGTATCCTGGTCTTGGCTGAACAATGCGAAGTAGCTCCTGAATTACTTGCTTATGTAAACCGTTTGTCCGATTATTTGTTTGTATTGTCACGGAAGATCAACCAGGATGAGAAAAAAGATGAAATATTTTGGGATAATAGTTGTAAGTGAGAGATTTTATTATACTTTTGCCGAAAAATAGAAAGTAGGACTTAATATTCACAATTTTAATACTTAGGACTTATGTATTGGACATTGGAATTAGCATCTAAACTGGAAGATGCTCCCTGGCCGGCAACCAAGGATGAATTAATCGATTATGCCATACGTTCGGGCGCTCCGCTTGAAGTGATTGAAAATTTGCAAGAAATGGAAGATGAAGGCGATATTTATGAGAGCATCGAAGATATATGGCCCGACTATCCGAGCAAAGAGGATTTCTTCTTTAACGAAGAAGAGTATTAGATACGCTTTTTAAAGCCTTGCCATACCTAAGGGGATACGAGGTAGTTAACACATAGAAAGAGGTAGTCCGTAAAATCTGTTTTCGACAGGTTAATGGATTGCCTCTTTTTTATATTTGTTCCATTATGACTGAAACACAAGAAGAAACGGTACGCCGCTTGCCGGAATTGAAAGAACGGCATTTGCCCGGAGATTGCCGGGAAGCGGTGCATACACTGTTAAAAGGGACTTACGGGTACGAACAATTTCGTGACCTAGAAGTGTATGACGACTTATTCAAGGGGAAAGAGACGCTCTACGTTTCGCAGGGGCAATTGATAGAAAGTGTCATTGTTGAAGCGGAAAAGGCACGGAATGGGGAAACGGATGTGGATAATATTCTGCTGACAGCACCTACCGGGGCTGGAAAATCCTTATTGTTCCAATTGCCTGGTATCTATCTGGGCAATGAATACGGGTTGCTTACTATTGTTGTATCTCCTCTGAAGGCACTGATTGTGGATCAGGTGGAAGGTTTACAAGATTTGGGATACACACGCGTAGCGTATGCTTCTTCCGATTTATCGCCTGAGCAAAAGAATGAGGTATATCGGCAGGTGCGTGAAGGTGAGGTGGACTTGTTTTATCTTTCGCCGGAATTATTGCTTTCATATGATATCAAGCACTTCGCGGGTGAGCGTCGTATTGGTTTGGTTGTAGTGGATGAGGCTCATACAGTAACTACTTGGGGTAAAGAGTTCCGGGTGGACTATTGGTTCTTGGGACGTTATCTGCAAGGTCTGAAGAAGAGTCTGGGCTATGCATTTCCGCTTTTTGCACTGACGGCTACTGCTGTCTGGAATCCGAAAGGAGGCAACGATATGGTGTTCGAAACGATTCGTTCATTGCAAATGGAACCGTGTGTGCTCTATGCAGGTACGGTGAAACGTAGGAATATCGGATTCGATATCCGTCAGATGGAAATAGAAGAAGGCGAAACGTACGATAAAGCCAAACAGCGTGTAGTGGCTGGCCGTGTAGATGATTTCCTCGACGGGCATAAAACGATTCTTTATTATCCTTTTGCGGGTGGCATCGATATGCGTCTGAAGACGTGGGTACAACCTGCTGATTGGCGTTTGGTAGCTTCTTACTATGGCAAGAAGGACAAGGAACAGAAAGCAGCAATTGTACAGGAGTTCAAGGAAGGAGAGAAGCGTATGATTGTAGCCACAAAGGCATTCGGTATGGGTGTGGATATCAGCGACATCGACCGGGTATATCATGTGGCACCTTCCAGTACCTTTGTGGATTATATACAGGAGATAGGACGTGCGGCGCGTGATACGGATATTCATGGCGTTTCGGCAACGGATTATCATGAACGTGACTTTTATTATATGAAACGCCTGCATATGGCGGGTAATATAGCACAGGAACAGTTGGCGTTGATACTGAAAAAGCTGATGGAAGTATATCGGATGAAAGGCGAAAAGCAAGAAATGCTGGTGTCTTTGTCCGACTTCGAATTTGTGGTGAAATTGCCGCGAATGAAAAACAAGCTGGAATACGAGGCAGAATTGGGACAGTTGATTAAGACAGCTTTATTATGGTTGGAAGATGATTTGAGCCATCGTTACGGAAAGAAGTTGTTGGAGGTCAGTCCGCAGAATCTATTGACGGAAGGATATATCCAGGATAAGACAGGCGATGTTTTTATTCGTGAATTCAAAGATTATCTTACTAAAGTGGAAGGTACGGAAGACGTGTACACAGCACGTCTGGAAAAACTGTGGGAAGAGCGTTTTGCTGAGTTAGGTTATCGTGAATTTAAGCAAAAACTGAATAGCGGAACATTGTGGGAAGGCTCTCGTACAGTATCTGTTGGTAAGCATGAGGTTTTATTGAAAGAAGATGCCACTGCAATTCGCCAACGGATGGATGCACTGTTCAATAGCTTGAAGACTCTGCTTGTCGATAAGCTGCGGAAGACAAAAGGACGTTTTGATGAAGAAGAATTGCGTGCGGTCTTTGCCGAACATGGTATGGATGTACCATCGGCAAAACGCTTTATTGGCTCGTTGCTGGAGTCACGTACAGAAGAGGGACGCAGTGTGAGCTATATCAGTAGTGTGAAAAAGAAGGATTCCAACGAACTCTCTTTTACAGTGACAAAAGGGTTTGACCTTTTGTTATCCCGCTATCAGAAACTATTCAGTCAACGTATTGTCGGTAAAAAAGGAGATCGTTTATTGTTTTACAGTACGCCATTCTCTGATCTGAATATGCTGCTTAACCTGCTTTCTATGCTCGACTGTCTTTCATTCAGCGTCGAAGGAGGGGGTACACCTTGTGTGCTGGTATGTTTCGATGATCCGAAGAGCCTGCAACAGATCGCATCTTCCGATGAATATCACAATTTGATTCTCGAGAATAATGAACAGGTGTTCCAGGAACAGATCGCACTGTTTTCCTTCTTCTTCGGGACGGATGGAATGGACGATGCGAAGCGTTGGGATTTTATTGAAGACTATTTTACCGGAATGGGAGTGGAAGAGCTGAAAGCGAAGTATGCTGTTCCCCTATAGAACCAGTTCTTTAAATAATCTTTCTAACGTCCTGTCCAAATTGTCGGAGAAACCGGCATGTGGACGGGACGTTTGAATACAGGAACTTCTCACGGCAGTCAGCCAACGAAAACGTTCCGGTACATCGAGTTGAGCTATAGGACCACCATCTTTGGCTCCCGAACATATTTTATTAAATACGTCCAAGTGTGCAAATACCGATTCTCGGTCTACCTCAGAAACATATAGCTCCAGTTTGTCTTCGTTTACCTGGCAAACGGACTTGATGTAGCCTGCTTTTTTTGAGAAAAGGATGACGCCCACATTAAAGAACTCCTCACGTTCTACTTTGGGTACTAGGCGGATAACTGCGTATTCATATAAGTGTTTTCCTTGCATTCTGTGCTTCTTTTACAAATGTTTCGGAATGAGCCAGTCTTTCGGTCAGAAAGCGGGTATAAATATCTCTGATTTCGTTGGGTGTCTCATCTGTATCCTCCCAATGCAACCAGTCGTCAGGGATAAGTGCTACGATCTGTTGTAGCTTTTCCTCTGTCAGCATGGTACGTAAAGTTACATCGGCTTCTTCGAGCCGGGACGCTTCGGGCAGCAATACATGATTCTTGATATAGGCGAAAGGGCTTACCGCATGCTTTTCCCAGTTCTCCCATGAGTGGTGGAAGTAGAGCGAAGCGCCCTGGTCTATCAGCCAGAGTTCCTTGTGCCACATCAGCATATTGGTGTTGCGGAAAGTGCGGTCTATATTCGTGAGGTAGGCATCCAGCCAGACAATGCGGGAAGCCAGATCGGGATCTACTTTGGTTGCCACGGGGTCGAAGGTCAGGGCTCCCGACAAGAAATGCAGTCCGAGGTTCAGACCACGGCTGCCTTGCAACAAATCCTGTATTTCTTCATCTCCTTCGGTGCGACCGAAAGCTTCGTCAAGGTTCAGGAATACCAGTTCCGGTACTCTGAATCCCAGCACACGTGCAACTTCTCCGCCAATCAACTCGGAAATCAGTGCCTTTGTACCGTGACCGGCACCACGAAACTTCACGACGTACTTGAATTCGTCGTCAGCTTCTGCCAGCGCAGGCAATGAGCCGCCTTCACGCAAAGGGGTGATATAACGGGTAAGGTTGACTGTTCGCAACTCTATCATGGTGGTCCTTTCTGAAAAATGGTTATGCTGTCCGCTTTTTCGAGGAACAGCAGTTGCAAAGATAATGCAAATCGAATGCATAACTTTCATGCTTGCATGAAAAAGTTATGCTGGGATGCAGCTTGTCTTCTTTAAAGATAGTGAATATTCACGATTCTCCAAGATATGTTTCAAGAAACTGTTGCAGGATGCGGGCATGGTTGCGGACAGGTTCTTTGGAAGCATATAGCAAAGTGACCGTTTTATAGGATTTGATTTTTGTGAGGAAATCCTGTACTGCCTCCGATGTTTCCAGTTCTTTACGGTACATGGCTGAGAAGCCTTCCCAATTTCCTATGGGATTCTCATGGAACCATTTTCTTAGTTCGGATGAAGGGGTGATTCCTTTTTCCCAGGCATCATATTTCAGATGTTCTTTCTTCATGCCCCGGGGCCAGAGGCGGTCTACCAATACACGGTAACCGTCTGTAGGTTCGGGGTCTTCATACACTCGCTTGATTTTAATCTGTGTCATACCGTTTCCTTTTTATATATTACAGTTCTCTATGTGGGAATGTTCGGTGAATTATATTAAATTGGATTACTTGTCTTCTGCTAAATTATAGCTATTCATGTTTTGTTTCTTTTTTCTTTTGTGATTTTATGAAGGGAATTATCATTTTTTAGTATTTTTGTTTCGAGTTGTATTAATCTGATATAATATGTGCTATGAGATCTATTCTAATATATATATTGTTTAGTTTGTTATCATATACCCTAAATTGTCATGCGCAGACTTTTCGGGGTATATCTGTTAGTGACGGATTGCCTGATTTGGTTGTGAATGCTCTTTATAAAGATTCAACGGGATATTTATGGCTTGGAACAAGTAGCTCTATCGAACGTTTTGACGGTGTTCATTTTAAGCATTACTCTATTTCTGCCACTAATGAGAAAGAAAAAGAGGTAAATGTTATTACGGGTATGCCGAATAATGAGGTCTGGTTTGGAAATAATGCGGGACTTTGGCGGATTAATGGAGATGAATTGGAAAGGATAGCACCGGATGTAATAAATAGCAAAGTTTATTCCCTTTTGCATGATGGTGCAGGTAATTTATATGTTGGTGGTGAAGCCGGTTTGTTTATTTGCAATGAATCGAAGGTAGATCAAGTGCTTATTGACCCTAATATTTTGTCAGTAGCCAATACGGTTAAGGGATTAGCGTTGGATAACAAAGGGAATTTATGGATTGCCACTTTACATGGACTTTACTCGATGTCTTTGACAGACAAAACTATAAAGGCTTATGAACCGTTGGATGGAGAAATGAGCGTCTCATACAATAATATATATATGATAGGTTCCGTGTTGTATCTGGGAACTCTAGAAAAAGGTATTATTGCTTTTGATACAGAAACAGGCGGGTTTGAGTATTATATGGATTTGGGATGCATTACTTCTTTGTCTGGCGATCAGCATGATCTGCTTTATGTGGGTACCAATGGCAATGGCATTTATTTCATTTCTGCTAAAGATAAGAAGATAGTAAAGAGAATCCAGCACGACCCCAACAGCCGGGAGGGATTACGTTCTAATTCTGTTTATTCATTACTGGTGGATAGGGATGGAATTATCTGGGCAGGACTTTTTCAAATAGGACTGGATTATTCTCTTTATCAGCACGAACTATTTTCTGTGTATCAGCATTTACCCGAATTAGATTTAAAATACTTTGCTGTCCGTGCTATAGAGATTGGAGAGAATGATAAACTTATAGGTACTCGTGACGGATTATTCTACATAGATGAGAAAAGAGGTATTTGCAAAGATTTCAGGTCTTCACATTTGCGTTCTCAAATGATAATGTGTAGTTATACTTTCAACGGAAAATATTATTTGGGTACTTATGGGGGCGGTATGTATGTACTGGATCCTCTAACGGTGACACTTTCTGATTTTGAACCGCAGATTCCGAATCCTTTCATACATGGTCAGGTATTCTCAATCACTTCAGATTATTGGGATAATCTTTGGATAGGAACATCAGAAGGACTTTTTTGTTATAAAGATGGGGAACAAAAATTTCATTATACCAGTAAGAATTCAAGGTTGCCCGAGGGGAATGTATATAGGATATTTTTTGATTCTACTCATAGGGGATGGGTTTGCACGGAAAACGGAATGTGTTTGATTGAATCTTCGTCTGACAGATTGATAACGGACAAATTTCCGGAGGGATTCATTCATAAGAAATTGCTCAGGGCTATCTATGAGGATTCCCAACACAATCTTTATTTTCTTGCGGATAAGGAAGCATTATTTGTTTCGGATTTGACATTGAATACATTTAGAGAAATAACGGATACGCCATTAGACGGAAAGAATTTGCAGTCTATAATTGAAGATGACGAACATTGGCTATGGATTGGAACCAGTGATGGATTGTTCCGCTATGATAAAGGAGAAAACTTTGTCTCCTATAACTTTGCCGATGGTGTTCCTACGTCTATATTTCTGGGTTGTCCTCCTAAGAAGGGAATTGATGGTACGCTGTGGTTTGGGAGCTCCCAGGGGCTATTTTATACAAATACCAAGAGAATAAATGATGCTAAAGAGTATCCTTATACCCTTCAGATTACTGGTGTTTCTGTTGATAACACTTCATTTACTTCACCAGTAAAGCGAAAAAAGGGTGAATATGAAATGGCATTGAATTCTTATAAGGAAGAAGTGACAATCTATTTTTCAGATTTCACTTACACCGATCCGAAATATATGTCTTATGAATATAAGATGGAAGGAAAGGATATCCGTTGGATTCCTTTGTCGGGTATATCTAAAATCTCCTACTATAATATGTCTGCGGACAAACATGTTTTTAAGTTGCGTCGGGCCGGTAACCCGGATTCTGAGATTTGCTTATTGCTTGATAACTCATCTTCTGCCGGTGTTTATTGGATTCCTGTTTTAATTGTTATAGTAGTTATACTGGGAGGTGGGTATTGCTTTTATAGGTGGAGAATAAAGAAAGTGATTTTAGACACTCCGCAATTCCTGTCTTCATCCGAAGAGGCGATTAGTGAAGAAATAGAGAATGACGATTCGCTTCTTTCGGACGATAAATATAAATCCTGCAATATCACGGTTGAAGATTGCCGGGAGTTGACAGAACGTTTGAAGGCAATCATGCGTAATGACAAGCCGTATATTGACCCCAAGCTTAAAATCATAGATCTGGCAGAAACGTTGGATGTCCCTCCTTATAAATTATCTTATTTATTCAATCAATATTTGAAGAGGACTTTTTATGATTATGTGAACGACTATCGCATTGCTGAGTTCAAATATCTAGTGAACAAGGGCGAACATAAGACATATACACTGAGTGCCATGATTGAGAAGTGTGGCTTTATTTCACGTGCATCTTTTTTCCGTTACTTCAAGAAGACAACGGGGATGACGCCTAATGAATATATCAATACTCTGGAACAGGGTAAGAAGTGATTTGTTCTATTTCTCTTGTTAAGCTGAGTTGGCAAGATGTTCTCCTAAGAATATTCAAAACTGCACCAGTAATGAGTTTTCACCACAGAGTAACACAGAGTATCACGGAGTTCTATTCTTTTGATTTCAAATCGATTAAACTCAGTGAGACTCTGTGTTACTCTGTGGTGAATTAATTCAAAACCCTACAGAAACGAACTATCTCTGCTAAAATATTTAGATAGTTTACTGATTATCAACAAATAGCATTTACATCTTATTTACTTCATAATGTAAAAGCATTTACCGCAGGATGTAACGGCCTTTACCCTTTATTGTAACGCTCTTTACCTCGGTATGTAACGACCTTTACCTCGGTATGTAAATGAAGTTACCATTTGGGGTAAACAGACTTTTCACGAGAGGAAACAACCATGTACTTATAAGGTAAAGGAAGATGTTCATATCTGTAAAAAGAACCGCGAAGAAGACAGGTTACAGGGATGGGGAAACTTTTCAAATGAATCACAATATAGTCTGTAGATGTACTCTTGGAAGTCGGTAAATGTTTTTGGGTTTCATTAGATGCCTTATTATAGAGCCAAAGAGGAGTGATTTTGCCTTCCAAGCGTCTCAATTTATTATTTGAGACGCTTAGGAGATAATGATAATTAGTTGTTTATTAGTAGTTTATGTGTTTACTTGTTTAAGCCAATAGGGTGATATATTTCAAGGGTTAAATTGCTTTTTTTCTTGCAATCCGGACTCTATATTTGCAATATGAATTAACCCCCGAAATCCTAAAATGAAAGACATGGAAACAAGCAGTATTCATTTAATAGAAGATTCATATAAGAAATATCAGCGTTCAGTTTTTCTTTATATCTATTATAAAATAGGAAATAAAGAAGAGGCCGAAGACTTGGTTCAGGATGTCTTTGTGCGGTTGATAGGTTATCAACAAATGCTTCGTGTTGATACTATAAAACACTTTATATTTACTATCTCCCGTAACTTGCTATATGATTATTTCCGGCATCACTATAAAAGACTGGAAGTTACCTCTTATATATATGATCAAAGAGAAACCTGTACTAATGAAACGGAAGAACAGGTTATAACCCGTGATTTGCTGCTTCTTGAAAAGAAAAAAGTAGCTCAATTGTCAGAACAGCGCCGTAAGGTATATATGATGACTCGTTTTGAAAATAAGACCCTTCCGGAAGTATCACGAATACTTAATCTTTCTTCTCGTACGGTTGAAAATCATTTGTTTGCCAGTAGAAAAATGATACGTGAATATATTCGTCAATGTATATGAATAAATATATTGTTAATTTTTAAATTCAAGTTTATGAAAAATGAATTCTTTAAATTCAAATCAAGGAGAATGCTTTTCTCTGCGATGGCAGCTTCTGTCCTGTTGGCAGGCAGTCCGCAGTTTGTATTTGCAGAAGTGAATGAAGTACAAACCATTATGCAGGTAGGTACTGTGAAAGGACAGGTCGTAGATGCCAATGGTGAACCTGTTATTGGTGCCAATGTTATGGTCAAAGGGACTACGAATGGAGTGATTACTGATATTAATGGTAATTTTGTTTTAAACAATGTTTCTAAAGATGTTCTTCAAGTGTCTTTTATTGGTTATAAAACACAAGAAATATCCTTGAAAGGAAAAAGTAATATAAAGGTTACTTTGCAAGAAGATACGGAAATGTTGGATGAAGTAGTAGTAGTAGGTTATGGCGTTCAGAAAAAGCAGACGCTATCGGGCTCTGTTACTCAGGTAAAGGGTGATGAGGTTTTAAAAGGGAAAGCCACTCAGGATGTAGCTTCAGCTTTGCAAGGTACTATTCCGGGGTTGACTATTACGCGTAGTTCCTCTCGTCCAGGTAATGAGGGTACATCAATTACTTTGCGTGGCGGAATTTCTGTGAATGAAATGTCACCAATGATTGTAATTGATGGAGTAGAGGCATATTCATGGGAATTGTCTCAAATCAATCCGAGTGATATTGAAAGCATCTCTGTGTTGAAAGATGCTGCAGCTGCTATTTACGGTACTAAAGCAGGAGCTGGTGTTATTTTGGTGACAACCAAACGAGGAAAAGAAGGTAAGGCTAAAATAACCTATTCAGGTAGTGTACATGCCAACCTTGTTGGAAAACGCTTTCCTGTTGCAAGCGGACAAGAGTGGGCTGAAATGCTTATTGAAGCAACCACTAATGATGCTTATGCTTATTTGAAGGATGGTGAACCCCAATGGAACTGGTGGATGTGGCCTGAAGATATTTGGAGGACAATGGCAGCCGGTGAAAGATATGAAGGAGTCGTTGCTGGATTGTGGCGCGTGCTGGATCCGACAAGCGACCAGTTTGATGCTGTGTATGGCACTACATGGGGACAGTCGCATACAGTAACCATTAGTGGCGGTAGTGATAAAGTTAAGGCCATGACGTCTTTAGGATATGCCAATGACCGTTCGTTGATTGATTTAGTCTATGATGGACAGAAAAAATATAATTTCCGTACTAATGTTGACTATAAGATTAATGATTGGGTTAAAACAGAATTCAATCTCTCCTATGATAAACGTCATACGAGCACACCGCAACAAGGTGTCGGACATGGTATTCAGGATTTCTATATTTTCCCGCTGTACAATGAATATGGACAATACTATGACACATTTGGTGGAAATAACTTATTGGCAAAGCTTGATGAAGGAGGCCGAAATAATAATACGGAAGAAATTCTAAGACTCGGTGGAAAAATGACCTTGGATCTAAATAAGTTGGTAAAAGGATTGAGCATTTCCGGAAGTGGAAATATCCGTATGCGCCATCATAAGAAGATTGAACGTCAAACTCATGTCACTATGTACGACTGGGCAGGAGAAACTAAAACCTATGATGGACTTCCCGATTATTCTTTGGGTACAGGTGCTGTTAAAACAGAAACTAAAGATGCTGATTGTTGGGTTAAGAATACTCGCGAAGAGGTTCTGTTTCAAACTTATAGCGCTTTCATCAACTATAATAATTCGTTTGCCGATCACACTGTTGGTTTGATGTTAGGTATGACGGGAGAGAAGACGCATTATGAAAAGAACTATGGCTATCGTAAGAATATGACTGTTGATGATTTGGATGATATAAACTTAGGTGATGCAACAACGGCAGAGGCTACGGGTGGTAGTAATGAAGTAGGTATGATATCTTATTTAAGTCGTTTGAACTATGATTATAAAGGTATTTATTTATTAGAAGGTTTGTTCCGTCGTGATGGTTCCTCCAGATTTGCAAAAGAAAATCGTTGGGCTAATTTTGCTGGCGTTTCAGGTGGCGTTCGCTTTTCAGAACTTTCTTTTGTTAAAGACTGGAATATATTCGATAATTTGAAGATTCGTGCATCTTATGGAGAAACAGGTTCTCAGTCTGGTATTGGAGAGTATGATTATGTATCTTCTATTGTCACAGGAACAACTATATTTGGTTTTAATGGAACAAAAGTTCCTACTGCAAGAGTAAATGGAATGACCTCTTCAGATCGTTCTTGGGAACGCGTTGCTACCACAAACTTCGGCTTGGATTTTGGAGTTTTGAATAATCGTCTGACGGGTTCTTTTGAATATTATATTCGTGAAAATAAGGGGATGCTTATTTCAATGACATACCCTTCCGCAATTGGTGCTTCCGCCCCTAAATCCAATAGTGGTAATTTTAGGGCGAATGGTTGGGAATTGATGCTTAATTGGAATGATAAGATTGGAAAAGATTTCATTTACAACGTAGGCTTTACCTTGGCAGATGCTAAAACAGAGATAACTGAGTACAATGGCGCTATTGCCATAAGTAATGGAGTAAACAATAAAGTCAAAGGTAGTGCTTTTATTGAAGGTAAACCATTGAATGCTATCTATGTATATAAGACTGATGGCTATTTGCAGAATGAAGCAGAAGTAGATGCATACTATAAGGAAATTACTAAAACTGCCGGTGGTATTCATCCTACTCAAGGAACCAGTGATCAGTTATGCCCAGGTTCTGTAAGAAAAGTCGATATTAGCGGAGATGGAAGAATTACGACTGATGACCTTTATTACTATGGTGATGCCAATCCTCATTATCAATTTGGTATCAATTTAGGGGCCAACTATAAAAACTTTGATTTCTCTATGTTTATTCAAGGTGTAGGCAAGCAAAATGTAGTTCGTGAAGGCCAGATGTCTTCACCATGGTATAGTGGATGGACTAATCAGAATGCAACGTTTATGGGTAATACGTGGACTGAAGATAATACTCATGCGCGTTATCCTATCATGTCACGAAATGGTGCTCGTAATAACTGGAATTATAAATGGTATAATGACATTAACATCAACAATTGTTGGTATGCCAGAGCTAAGAATATCGTTTTAGGATATACCTTGCCAAAGTCATGGTTGAAAAAGGCGTCTCTTGAGAATCTTCGCTTATATATTGCAGCTGATAACTTATTTGAATTTTCTAATGTGAAAGATGGTTTCGATCCGGAAAGCAAAGTGGCGACAGGACAAGGTAATGTGGATGTATATGCTCGTACTGTTTCATTTGGTATCGACCTGACTTTCTAATCTGTATTAATATTAAAAAGAGAATGAATATGAAAACATATAAAATGCTGTTATCCCTGATTATGGGGGGAATGTTAACAACTGGTTGTGTCAGTGATTTCTTGAACTTAGATCCTTTGGATTCTCAAACAGAAGCCATTTACTTCAAGACTTTAGCCGATTTTCAATATGTAGCAAATGATCTGCATACGAATGTATGGGCGTGGAATGGTAATGATACGTATGGTATTAATTTCGATTATGGTACTGACTTGATTCTGAATGGAGCCGATGATGTTAGTGGTACCAATTCAGCACCTACAAGTGACAAGTATTGGGATAAGGCATACGAATGGTTGCGAAAAGTCAATATTCTGATATCCAAAGGAGAAAAGTATTCAGATCAGGAAGAAATTGCAGGTCCCGTTGGACAAGCCTATTTTTTCCGTGCATGGCATCATTTCTTTTTGCTGAAACGCTATGGTGGTGTACCTATTGCCAATCAAGTTACTACTATTTCTACAGATGACCCTGTGGTTTGGGGACCTCGTGCCTCACGTTATGAGGTTGTTAAGCAAATATTGGACGATTTGGATATTGCAATCGCCAAATTGGCACGGACTACTGTTGCAAGTACCGGTAATGATGGACATGTGACATTGGAAGCTGCTAAAGCACTTAAAGCACGTGTGTGTTTATTTGAAGGAACTTGGGATAAGTATGTGGGTACCAAAACCGATGGTGATGGAAATAAAAATGGTGCAGGTATCAATAAACCGGCAGACTATCCTTCGGTCGAACAATTCCTAACCATGGCAAAAAATCTTTCTAAGGATATTATTGACAGTCAAACTTTTGAATTGTGGAAGGGCGTAGAAGATGTTAGTTCTATTTCTTCTGTGAAAAATCCGGATATGTACGCACATTGTAGCTATTATTATTTATTTAACTTGGAAGGTACCGATTCTAATCCGGCTGGTTTGGATAAATCCTCTAATAAAGAATCTATTTTTCGTAGCGTGTACGATGCGGTAAACCGTAAAAGCAATACTAATCTGACACATACGGCTCCTGCGGGTATGACTCGTAAATTGATGGATATGTATCTTTGTACAGACGGCTTGCCGGTTCATTTATCACCTAACTTCAAAGGATACACGGTCATGAATGCAGAACTGGAAAACCGGGATTACCGTTTGACCGCTTGTGTACGCCCTGCGATGAGTTATAACTGGGGATGGGGAAAATATAATACAGGTGCTCAGTATGATGTCGATATCTATTCATTGGCAGCTGCCCAGTATCAAAGTGTCCCTAATTTGCGTAATGCTGGTGCCGGAACAGGGGGACGTAAGTTTTGTAGTGAGTTGAACTCTTTGGGTGATGCAGGTCACGAAGCGATGGACTATATGCATATTCGCTACTCAGAGATACTGCTGATTTATGCCGAAGCTGTTTGCGAATTGGGTGGAGGAAATATATCTGATGCGGATTTGGATTATTCAATAAATAAAGTGCGTGAACGTGCAGGGGTAGCACCATTAAATGCAGCTTTGATTGCAAAAGCCAATTCCTTAGGAGGACAGTTAGACTTCCTCGGTGAGATTCGTCGTGAACGCGCTTTGGAACTTTATGGAGAGGGTTCTCGTTTAAATGACCTTTGCCGTTGGGGGATTGCTGAGGCTGAATTGGCTGGCGAAAATCGTTGCGGTGCTTATCTGGAGTATGAAGGTACAGATTCATATTTGAAGACATTAATCAATCCTATTGATAATAAACCGGTTTATGAGGCGAGTGGTTATGCCGGTAAGATTAATGAAAAAGAAATTAAGTATTCTTATGCAGGGATAACTCCAACAAAACCAGGAGCAATTATTGTAGAGCAGGCAGCCAATCGTAAGTTTGCTTTAAAAAATTATTTGTTGCCCATTCCTACAGATCAGATCAAGTTGAATCCTCAGTTATTACAAAATCCTCAATGGTAATAAACGTAATTAATAAAAAATAGAGAATATGAAAAAGATATATAATTCTATAATATTAGGTGTTTTCTTACTTTCGACCGTTTTTATAGGTGCGGCCTGTTCGGATGATGATGAAACCGGATTGAATAAATATCCGGCTCCGACAATCACAGAGTTTTATCCGAATGATGGATATCCAAGTAGTATAGTAACTATAAAAGGTACAAACTTTGGGAAAGAGCGTGCCGAACGGATAGGACGTGTTTATTTTGGTGGGATCGAAGCTAAGGAGTACACCGATTGGTCGGATACTGAAATTAAGGTACGTGTGCCAGATAATGCAATGTCTGGTAATATTACACTTTGGATTTGGAAAAATAGCACGGAGACAGCAAGTGAATTTACTTGCATTCCGGGAGCTGTAATAACAAGTATTACTCCCAATCCGACTTTTCCGGGAACTACTATAACTTTGACAGGCAAGAACTTCCAGTCTTTTATAGACAAAGGACTCACTCCCGCTGATGTTATTGTTGAATTTAAAGCTGATGAAGGTGTGGTTACTTCTACGTGTAAAGAACTGACTGCAACGACACTTACTGTCGATGTACCGACTAATGCAATAGGAGGAAATGTTTCAGTTAAGTTTGGGGATCTTCAGAAAATTACCGGACCGGAACTGACTTTTGCAGGAGATGTGAAATTTTCATTTATGGACTACGTTGAAACGAATGGTTCCATAAAAGTTGCAGATGGAAACATTGATAGTACCAAAGATGGAGCGTATGTGATCTTTAAGTTTACTGCTCCGGTAACTGGTCTTTTTGATGTCTATACATTGGCTGCAACCATGAAAGATGGCAGTTCATTGAATGTAAATATCGGAGATAATTTAAATGTGTTGAGAAGTCAGGAACTTAATGCTGCTTTGACAAAAGAAGTCGTGAATAGAGGTGATTGGACAACGGATACTAAAGGGATTTATGGACCGTTTTCCTTGAAAGCAGCTACGGAGTATTATTTGAAAGTTACTTTCTTGACAACTTCTGGATCGTGGGTTGCCAATCTGCATGAACTTGGTTTGGTATTCTCGGCAGATCAAACTCAAACACCGGTCAATGACTAAGTACGGATAGAGAATCCCTACTAAACTGTTTAAGCCTGTTTCAATTTTCCTTTTTAAAGAAGATTGGGTAATATTGAAACAGGCTTTTTATAATTGTCTTAAACTACGAATACCATGAAAACCTGTTTTATTTTTATATTCTTTATTCTTTTAGGAATTGGAAATCCGGTGCATGCTCAACACTTGGATGAAATTGTTTTTGGTGATGAGGTTAGTGAGATGCAGCATGGCTTGACAACCTATTCTCCCTCTAAAACTGCAATAAGCAATGGTGGCTTGTTGAATCAGACAAATCGTTTTTTTCTTCCCAATACAGAGAATCCTTTTCAAGGCGCATATACAGGAATATATGGCGGAGAAATAAATTTGACCCTGAAAGTAGATGGCGAATGCCAGAACTATTTTACTGTAAAATTTTCAGGAAGTGAGGGGAATGATGAGCGAATCATTCTGGAAGTGGAAGGCAAGGAAGTTGGGAACCGCTACCATTCTAATGAAGATTATTTCTTAGGCGAATTGAATAAAGTGGGTCCCGGTTCTTTTTGTTTTAGGACAATGCCGATCCCCCGTACTTTGACGGACGGGAAAGAATATGTAAAAGTACGTTTACGCTCTACCGGGCGTTTCTATGGTTATGGAACGCAATCGCAATATGCTACTTATCAAAGGGCAATGACTGGAAATACGATTGGACTTTATAAAATGTTTGTGCACACTGACCCTGGATTTGCTATTCCAAAAGTTGAGTTAGGAGGGAAGACTCCTTCTTATTCCGCATCAGAAAGTAATGTGGCTACAAATCTGATAGCACTCAAAGAAAGTGCTGTTTCCAGTGCCAATTCTTATTTCACTTCTTTATTGAATGGAAGTGATTTTGTGAAAACAGATCCCAATAACTATTATCATCCGGTTGAAGCTTTAGCGCAGGCTTATTTCATTCCTGAAATTTCCAAGATTTATCAGAAACAAAGTGTAGTGGATAAATTACTTAAATTCTTGGATAACATGGTCATTAATAATTATAACAACGAACAAACAGCAAAAACTTCTTGGGGAGGTGCGTTTGGACGTCAGGGGTATGCCATGTCGATGATATTTGATAAAATAAGCCAATCGTTCCTTAACGAAGTGGTTGATCTTGGAGGTGGCGCAGGAAAAACCCGTAGGGAGCAATGGTGTGAGACATTCAAATCCAGCTTTGATTTTGGAGCTGGCTCACGGAAGACGATTACTAATCAGGAAATGGAATGCGCCGCTTCTGTTTATGGAGCAGCACTTGCCTTGTATAAATTAGATGCTGCTACTTACGCTGCTTATCCGGCCATTGGATTGAGAATGGTGCAGGAAGCATGTGGTGTGAAAGAATTTACTGGAAATGTTACTAACTTGAACTCAACCAATCCTCAATTGGGAAATCCAGCGAGTTCGAGCAAAGGGGCCGGATATTTTTGGATGACGGCAAAAGGAACTTCTCACGAACCGGGTTGGGTAGGTCCCGACTGTTATGGTAATTTAGGAGGAAAAATGATGGAGATGTATAAAATGACAGTACATCATTTGGGAGATAAAGGAGACCTTGATATACTTCAGATGGCAGTAAATCATGTGAAGACGCAAGCTCTGTTTACGTATCCGTTTGTAGGGAGTGATGGTAAGAAGGATATTTTGGGAGAGGGGTATATTTGCTATCGAAATCAGGCCGTTCCGGGTGAAAGTTTCTATACGTCTTTTTCTGTGGCCGGTATTTCTAAGGATGAAGCCTTGCTTGGATATCTGAAACAAGCAATAAAGGATGGGCGGTTCCTGTCTCTCTCAAGTGATGATTTCAAACATACCTCTAATTTATATATATTTGAAACGATTGGGGCTTTAAATACAAGTAATTCGACTATTCAGATACCTACTACTCCGGGAGAACCCAATTTCTGTTTTGCTGATGAAGAAAATGGAGTTGTCAGCATTAAAAAAGGAGAAGAGCAATTGATGCTTAATTTTTATTTTCGTGAAGAAGCGGATAACAGATTGGTAAGAGGGCATCATATCACCACAGATTATCAACGTTTTTTTGAGGTGAAAACTGATAAGACAGAAGCACGTTATGTAGCTTCTTATCGCACTCGTGATGGTTGGGTTAATGGACCGAGTACTTCATATGGTACACCTCCGGACAACCCGACAAGTGCTTATGAAGGACAGGTTGAGTATTACAACTCTTATGATGGTGTTAACTATAATACTGGCAGGCTGTTGAAAGATTATTATTTTCTTAGATATGGGAAGTTTTTGATTGCAATGAATACTTTGTCTGACACTTCTAAAACAATAGAATTTCCAAATGAATTGGTAGGTGCTTCTGCATGGCAGTTTCATACAGAAACTTCAATAACTCTTCCTGCTACGATGCAGTTACCTCCCTGTTCCACCTATGTCTTTATACTGGATGACAATACTACTCAGGCGGGATTAATAGTCGATAATGTAGCTGATATTTCTACAAATAAGGATTTGTTGAAAGCTGCCGTTAGTGAAAAGGAAGCTTTTGCACAACTGCCGGAAACTGCTTCAAATATTTCTTTAGTCGGAATGGGAGGAAAATACAAACCGGATTTATTTCTTCGCTTTATGAGAGATTTATCATATGCAAAAACTATTGCCAATAATTCCAAAGTTACTCAGGAAATGGTAGACACAGCTCTTGCCGATTTGAATGATGCATATTCTGCATTGATAAACGAAACATTTACTTATGATCCTTGCTCAATACCAGGAATGGTAGACTTTGATAAGAAAATGGCTACAGGTGGAACTATTACTATTGGAAGTGCTACCGGAGATATTGGGAGTACCAGACAAGGTGCTTATGTAGTGGTTCCGTTACTTGCAACTACATCGGGCAATTATATTGTAACAATAAAAGCGGCCACTACTCGCAGTTCGGATGTTTCTCCTCGAATAAACCTTGCTTTGATAGATGAGTCAACCGATTTTGTTAATTACAAAGTGGACGAAAACAATAGTAAATTGATCAAACAGGAAAGTAGCTGGTCGAATTACAGCGAATATAAATGGAGCTTTGATTTGAATGCTGACGACTTGAGATTTATGCGATTGACTTTCTTGGTAAATGATGCCGGTTGGGCAGTGAACGTAGGAGATATTGTCTTTAAACTGTCAAGTTCATGGGACAGGTTGCAAGAATTAATTTCTAATGCTCAGGAAATTTTGGATAAGTTCAGTAATCCGGATAATCCAGCTTATGCCAGTGTAAGTGATGCGGATAGAAATATGTTGAAAGATGCAATAAATAATGCCAGGCTGATATCCTCAGATGCATCAGATGATGATTGTGATAATGGACTGAATGCTTTGCAAAGTGCCATTGACCGTTTTAATGATGCAATATCAACGGTGAATATGATTCCCGGGGCAATCAATCTTTCATCCTATGAAGAGACATTCGGTTCTATCATAGTTGAATCGGCTATCGGAAGTACAAAGAATAACTCTGGAATTATCTATAAAGTACGTCCCCGTATGGATGGGGTTTATATTCCTTCTATCAGCGCATCGACTAATACAGAGGCAGCGGATAATCCTCGGGTTAATATATCGGTTTCATCCGACCTGGAAACTTTAAAAGAACAGCCTGTGGATCCGGACAATTCCGTTCTTGTTGAAAAAGGTGCTAACGGATGGAATACTTTTAAGATCTATAAGTTTCCCGAAACGGCATCACTGAGTGTCAATCAGGACTATTATATATTATTGAGGTTCTTGACTGATGTAAACTGGTGTGTAAACCTTAATTCTTTGAGCATGACCCTTAAAGACACAGGGACATCAATTGAGAAGCCTGAAACGGAAAAGCCTGTGATTTTCTATCCTAATCCAGCGGCAGACTATATCATAGCTGGTTGTAGTGGTAAGATTGTGATTTCCGATTTGAAAGGTATTGCTCATATAGACAGACTGGTCAATGCTGGCGAAAGGATAGACTTAGGAATTTTGGTCTCTGGATTTTATATAGTCAATATGATCAGTAATGATAAATTGTACGTTGCAAAAATGATTAAGAAGTAAGGGCAATTGCCCTTCTTCTTAATTATAAAATAGAGGTATATAGAGAGTGTATTGCCTACTTTATCCGTGTTAATGGACTCTACTACCTTGTCTGTACAACGGTTGTCGCAACTATTGAATGACTCACGGTGCTTTATTAAATTTTGTACAATGAAATATATATTATTTTTTTTAAGTGTATTTTTTCAGATATCGGTTCTTGCTCAGCCTAATATAAAGCTCATAACTGACAAGAATACTAGTTCGGCCTCACTTCCGATGCAGGTTGTCTATGCGCATCCGGATGGTGAAAAAGGATGGTATCTGAGAGGATTGAATACAGAACATGATGGTACTTATGATGTGAGGCAATATTACGGTTTGCGCATGCACATCAAGAGTGATAGCAATAAACCGATAAATATTCGGTGTTGTATGAAACGTGCTGTTACAAAAGATCGGCATAATTGGGCGGATAGTACTTCCGTTGTAGTGCAAGTACCTGGAGGAGAATGGCAAAGTATTCTGATTCCTATCACTGCTTTTAATTATAATAGAGGACAGGAGTATTTTCTTAAATACATAAAAGAGATCATGATATTTGTAGAGAATGCAGACCATTCTCCTGGGATAGTTAACTTGAAAGATGTTTGCTTGGTAAAAGCGCATACTTTAGCGATGGAAACAGATATCTATTCGCGTCCATTGAATGAAAAGCATGAAACGGATTATCAAGTTAGGGTGACAAATACTTCGGTAGTTCCACAGGCTGTTACATTGCAGTTTAAAAAGGATGGTTGGGAAGGGATGAAGGCGGAAGTAATTCCTTCCTCATTGTTTTTGAATCCCAATGAGTCTTCTTTAGTGACTGTTAAAGTAAAAGGCTCTGATTATCTTCCTGCCGGAGCGCATGAAAGTACGATTCTGCAAGCAATACCTTTGATGCATGATGGAAAAACCGAAGAGATAGAGCTGATTTCAGTTGTCCCGGTACGTTCTCCTTTTATAACTCATGATGCAAATGGTTGGGCGGAAGTTAAGCGAAAAGTGGATAAATATGATTGGGCAAAACAAGAGTTGCAAGAGTTTATTCAGGTTGCGGAGGCATTCAAGGTACCTGAAGTAAGAAAAGGAACCATGTCCGACCAAGGTACCGAAGGCCTGGTACGTGCATATATAGAGTCTTCACTTCACCGAACAGCTGTAGCCTATTATCTGACTGGTAATCGTACTTACGGAGAAAAAGTAGCCGAGACCTTACGTCGTTTGACAGATCCGGTAATGGGATATCCACGAACTCAACATCTTACGTTTCAGGGAATTCCACAAGAAGGAGGAACAATGGAAGGTTTGTTGTTGGCTTATGACTTGATAAAGGAATCAGGGTTATTATCAAAAGAAGATTGTAAGAATGTGGAGAATACATTCCGTCTTTTTTGTTTGAATTTTATAGATATGATGGGAGATGGCGGTATCTCCAATTGGAGCGTATTCAATTTGGGGCCGGCTGCGGAATGTGCTCTGATGTTGCAGGATATGCATTTGTTCAATCAAATAGCTTATGGTCCTTGTGGTCTTATAGATCATTTACGTTACGGTACTATGGATGATGGATGGTGGTATGAGATGTCATTGAGTTATAATATAGGATGTGCTATGTGCTATACGACTACTGCATTGGCTGCACGTGCTTTCGGAATAGATTGGATCAATCAGAAATTTCCGTCTTCATTAACTCGCAATGTAGGATTGCGTCCGTTCGAGTATGAGAATTTATTGGGAATGGCGTTTGGTAAATTTGGTCCTCTGAAACAAAATACGATAGATATTAAACGTATGTGGGACGGCATACTCCTTTACCCGGATTATCGTGGGGTGATGTTCGGAATGGGCGATGGACATGAACAGGTATTATCGGGAGACCAGTTCGAACTGGCCTACTATGTATTTCGTGATCCACGCTATGCATCGCTGCTGAAGCGTTCGGAAAAGCGAAGCTTGATTTATGGTGTGCCGGAGCTTCCCGAAGAAACTCCTGAGATTGCGAGTTTATCGGGATATTCAGACAATGCCGGAATTGCGGTTCTTCGTTCCCAGACCAAGAACCGTTCACAGAGGGAACAGTTGCAAGTAGCACTGAAGTACGGTACACATGGCAGCTATCACGGACATTTCGACCGTATTAGCCTGCTTTCCATGATGCGTTATGGACGTAGTTTTTATAATCCGGAAACATCATGGTTTGGCTATGGATCGTATATGTATAAATGGTGGGTACAATCATCCATGTCGCATAATATGGTAGTGGTGGACGGCAAAATGCAGGAGCCGACTTCGTGTGACCAATTCCTGTTCTATTCGGGAAATATGATGCAAGTTCATGCAATGAGCACTGATGCCCGCTGGAGCAATTCTCCTTATTTGGGAGGATATGATCAGATAGAAAATATTAAGGCTGGAAAGGCACCATACGTGCCTATTGTGCAGGGGCATCCGAAGCCGGGAGATATTGGAGGATATTCCGAGCCGGTGCACCAGCGTCGCCTGACCGTGGTGACAGATGACTATGTGATATTGGCCGACTATCTGAAGGGAGATGAAAAACATACGTTTGAAAATCTGCTCCAGTTAAGGGGCGCACAACCGGAATGTGAACTGAAATTTGTGTCGCACATTCCTCAATGGAATGACGATCCTCTGAATTCCGGACAATTCATTACTAACGTTAACCGCTACCAATATCAGCAGGGGGGCAAAGTAACATCCGTTCATCATTTCGCTCCCAAAGGGAAAGATGGTAAGAACCTGGCTGTCAACAACTGGGAAACCGGTGGACAGAACCGGCTTTATAATGAACCGGGTGATTTGAATATAGACGTTTATATGGCATGGCCCCGCAAGGCGGAGGTGAAAATTGGCGACTATGCCGAAGACTGGGGTATCAGCAAAATGCTGGATTATCAAGTGAAGGCGGATGGTGAACTGATGGCTCAAGGCACCATTGGTACGTGGATACTTGGTAAACAACACTTGAATGTGCCGTTGAAGGACAAGAAGGAACTGACACTGACTGTCAGGACAGACCGTCGGCAGGAAAGGAAAAAGACCTTGATTTTGGCAGATGCTTATTTTATTACAGACAAAGGCCGGAAGATAGCACTGTCTTCATTAAAGGCAGTGACAGAGAATGTGGCAGCTCTGCCTGTCAATGGAAAAGACTATGAAAATGGCCCTATAAAAATAGCTGGAGATTCTTATAAGGAAAGTATAGGTGTGGAACCTGATAATGCAAAAGAGGAAGCTCGATTATCGTACGATTTGCAAGGGCTTAATGTTGTTCGCTTGGAAGGAGTTATCGGTGGTGATTATCCTGTAGGCGAAGAAAATCAGTTGAGAAAAGTGGTAGGTGTATGTTTACAAGGTAATGAAGCTATTTATGTCACGGTGATAGAACCACATGAAGGAAAACCTTTGGTGAGAAAAGTTGATGCTGACAATCCGTCCAAGATAATAGTGGAGTTAATTGACGGAAGAATGCAGGAAATAGACATACAAGGATTCTATGGTGTGGAGAAAAAGACGGCAGTGTCAATAGTAGAAAGAAAAGGTAAGATGGAAATACGTTCAGAATCAACAAATACTTTATATAATTGATTAAAGGAATGAGAAAACGATTATTTATTATAACTATTGGTATTATTACCAATTCGGCAATCGCTTTTGCCCAACAAATAACAGAAAGTGATTTTCATACGAATACTCATCCGCGGGTGTTTGTTACTGTAGCTGACAGGCCTTCTATTTTAGAAAAAATAAAAAACGTAGGTTGGACACAAGATATTTATGATGCTCTAAAAGCTGAAGTAGATCCTATTGTTGCTATCCACCGGAAAAATCCAAGTTTTGTCATTTCGCGTATGCAAATGCATTGGGAGCCAGGGAAGCGCTATACTCATTTCTATACAGAAGGAAATTTTATTCCTCGTAGGACGGGAAATGCTAAATATCCTACTGTCAGAGTAACTTATGGACGTGCAGCCAGCAATTCTGTTCCTTTGGCACCTCTGGATAAAATTATTCCTTATGGGGATGGTTCATTAACGAAACCTTCGGCAGAGCAGACCGGAATTGTAAAATTGACGGATGCAAATGTAAATGTGCTTTCGCAATTAGGACAAACAGTGTGCTATGATACCGTGCCTTTCACAAAAACAGGATTAGGTACAGAAACAACAAATCGTGGTTTTATCCATTTGGCTTGGAAGTCTTCCATTCTTTATTATTTAACGGGTGAAAAGGATTATGCCAAATTGTCGGCTGATATTTTGTGGAACTTTGTGCGCGGAGCTTCTCAGCAGGAGCAGGTAAATCCGGATTGGGAAACGAAGAATGGCGGTAATTGTTCCAACGGATATTTGTCTTTCGAGACTTTAGGAGATACGCGGCACTTTGCTACTTTGCCTTTGGCTTATGATATGATTTACAATTATCTGCACGATGAATATTTTGATTCGAAGCAGTTTAAACAAGGTATTCCGGGAGAGATGTGGGCTCCTGCTCACACCGAAGGTAAAGCGTGGGCATTGGAACGTTTTGAAATCATGTTTAAACGGTTGATTGAAAATAAACTGAAGCGCGGCGGAGGATTGCAAGGCAATTGGAATATGAATGAGCATCAGTCTGCCATGTTATATGCCTTGGCTTTGGATGATGATAAGTGCTATGCTGATGGAAAAGGACGTGGCTATTATGTAAATCAATTGATTTATGGACCCACAACTAAAACTCATGGTGCATATTTGGATGTGCTGCGTGCTAATATTGATCCAGCCACAGGGTTATGGCCTGAAGCACCTGGAGGGTATGGGCAAGGCTCCATAGGACAATTGGTCCGTTTTGGATTTATTTATTATAAAAATGGGCTTGACTTTTTGTCTAAAGACCCGTTGCTGAATAAAGCTTCCGGTTCGATGAAGCAAATGTTGTTTCCTAATGGGTATGTCACGAATTATGGCGATGCTTCTTATGCAACGATGAATACTGAGCAGTTGGAACTTATGATGGCATATTCACATGATAAAAAAGACACTGAACAGGAAAGAAAGTTTGCAGAATTAATGAAATATGCTCCTCAAAGGAATTTGGATAATGAATTTTATTATTCTTTATTTTTCTATTTGCCTGAAATTCCCCAAACAAGTAGTGAACCTCAATTAGCCCGTACTTCCTACTCATCGGTATATTCTTTGATTTTTGGTCGTAACAACGCTCCGGATTATAAGGATGCTCTGGCCTTTACCTTGATGGGCTTTGGAAAAGATACAGGCCATCGTCAGCCGAACGGCATGAATATGGAACTTTATGGACGGGGGCATATTCTGGCACCAGATCAAGGTGTCGGGCAAGATTATTGGGGAGCTGATACACATGAATATAAAATAAATGTGGCGGGACATAATACTGTTAGTCCGAATGGTAAAGGAGCGGATAATGAAATGCCACAAAATCTGGAGATTGTTCATGCTGAACCTGCGGTAATCGATGGAGGGGAACCCGAAAACGAAATATCTCCGAATCACCAGTATGTTGATGCTGTTAATCATTTTTATACCAAGGAGATAAGAGCGGAACAACGCCGTATGCTATCTATCATTCGTACTTCTCCTCAGACCGGGTATTTTGTGGATATATTCCGCTCTGTAGTAATAGATGGAGATAACAAATATCATGATTATATATATCATAATATGGGAGTGGGGGCAGAGATGTTTTCGTCTTCAGGAGAGCCATTACAGTTGACAAATCTTCCACTTGATTCTTTATCCGGAAAAGGATATCGTTATTTCAATACTTTAGGCTCATTAGCTACAGACAAGGCTTTTTTTATGGATTTTCATTTAGGTATAGATGATACGCACATGCGTATGTTTATGCCTGAAGGAGAAGAACGCATGGTTTACCAGTTGAATTCTTTGTTTAATCACCGTTATTATGAATCTTCGCTGAGAAAGTTGCCTGTACCGGCTTTATTAGTGAGGCGGCAGGGAGAGGCTTGGAATAAGCCTTTTGTAGCGGTCTATGAACCATACGGAAATGGGGCAGAAGCCAATATAAAGTCGGTATATGTAGGAGAGACTGTGGCTCAGGAAGGTGTTGTAAAGTTGACGGTTGAACATAAGAAAAGCGGACGGATTGATTATATAATTCATTCTATTGTGCCTGAAAAAGAAGCTGATTATATGGGAATTCGCTTTAAAGGAACATATTGTGTTGCTTCTTTTGACGGTGATTTATTGCTCTCTGTTTATGTTGGTAATGGAAAGTCTCTTTCTATGAATGGATTAACAGTCAATTCTGTTTCGGGAGAGGCTTTTAATGCTCTTTTTGAGTTGAAAAATGGGGCTTTATCTTATAATTCAGACAAAGAAGTGATATATTCTTTGTCTAAAAATAAATAGGATTTACAAAAAAAACTTTTATGTTCTCAAATTTTGTAAAGAACGTGAATTACCATAATAGATTAACTCGAAAAGTAATGAAACACTTATATTGTCCTTTGTTGGTTTTATGCATCTCATTGATTTCTTTTTCTGCGGTTAACGCTCAGATAAAATTTGAAGTATCTCCTAACGGCAGGTACTTACAAACTGTAGATGGGATTCCCTTTTTTATAAATGCTTGCACGGCTTGGACTCTTCCGGCTGATTATACTTGCGATGAAGTGGAGGCTTATTTGGATAATAGGCTAAAGGAGGGCTTTAATACGATTCAAATGAGCGCTGTCTTTTCGGAAATAGATAAGACAATGTATCGAAAAGCGTTCCATAATAATGACATTTCTCAACCTGTTGATTCTTATTGGAAACAAGTCGATTGGTGTGTAAAAGAAGCAACGGATAGAGGATTGATTGTTATCCTAAATCCGATATGGAAGCGTTCGGTGAATGAATTCATTCAGCAACAAGGAGAAAATAAGTGCCGGGTTTATGGAAGATGGTTTGCAGAAAGGTATAAAGATAATCCTCGTGTATTTTATTTTATAGGAGGGGATCAGATACCCGAACCGGTTCGTGGAGAGATGAATGCAATGGGGGAAGGTATTCAGGAAGTATATGGTGGCAGGGCGATTGTGGCTTATCATAGTTGTGGCAGCCAATCCAGTAAGGAGGCTTTTCCGGATGCTTCATGGTTAACTCTTAATTGGACATACGCTTATACTCCGGCCTATAAGTTTGAGGGTATTCCACGTTATCCATATCAGATGAACTATGAAAATATAAAGCGATATAAAAATATTCCGGTACAATTTGGTGAGGGGTATTATGACTTTGGAACTGCAAAGAAATATCCGGCGAATGGCATAACAGGGCGTTGGGGAAACAGATATGTTATCCGACGGCAAACCTGGTGGAATGTGACATCGGGAGCTGTTGGTGTGGCCTATGGAGCTGAAGGTATTTGGCACAAGAATAGAGACGGAGAAACTTGGTTGAAGTGTTTGGAGTATGAGAGTAGCAAGGATATGGGGCGTCTTAAAAGACTGTTTGATAGTTTGAGCTGGTGGAAACTGTATCCGGATATGAATCATGAGGTTTTAGTCTCTGGCTATGGAGAGTACTTGACTGATAATTATGCGACTGCTGCTGTGGCCGATGATATGTCTTTTACTCTGATTTACATTCCTGTACCTCATGTCTTACACATAAGAGTTCCTGAAAAGCTTAAAAAATGGGTTACTGTAATGAAATGGTTTGATCCCACTAATGGGGAGAAATCAGATGTAAAAGACTATGTATTGAAAGATGATAATTTGATCGTGACGTCTCCATCTGTCAATAGTTCAGGTGCAGGGGATTGGGTACTCATATTGGGCTTTTCGGAATAATTTTTTATATATCATGAAAACTATCAAATCAACATTATGCCTATGGGCTGTATTGGGATGTGTGGCCTGTTCGCCCTCCCACGAAACGATGCAAAAAGGGTTGTACGAACCGACTTGGGAATCATTGTCGCAGTATGGAGAAGCCCCCGAATGGTTCCAGGATGCCAAGTTCGGCATCTGGGCGCATTGGGGACCGCAATGCCAGCCTGAGCAGGGCGACTGGTATGCCCGCAATATGTACAATGAGGGCAGCCGCCAGTACAAATGGCACGTGGAACATTATGGACATCCGTCGGAAAGCGGGTTCAAGGAAATCATCCACTCATGGAAAGGCGACAAGTGGAATCCGGACAGCCTGCTGGCACTTTACAAAAAGGCGGGTGCCAAGTATTTCTTCGCCATGGGCAACCATCACGACAATTTCGACCTTTGGGACAGCAAGTACCAGTCGTGGAACAGCGTAAATATGGGGCCCCGGAAAGACATCCTTGCCGGATGGGAAAAGGCGGCACGTGCCAACGGACTGCGTTTCGGCGTGAGCATCCATGCCGCCCATGCTTGGACGTGGATGGAAACGGCGCAAAGGAGCGACAAGCAGGGCGAGAAAGCCGGTGTCCCATACGACGGAAGACTGACCAAGGAGGATGGAAAAGGAACTTGGTGGGAAGGCTACGACCCGCAAGAACTGTATGCCCAGAACCACCCGTTGAGCGAGGGTAGCGAAGACATTCACCGCATCCACAGTCAGTGGGCGTGGGAGAATGGGGCGGCACTTCCCTCGGTAGAGTATTGCCGCAGCTTCTTCGACCGCACGGTGGATATGATAAACAAATATCGTCCGGACATGGTATATTATGACGATACGTCTGCACCGCTCTGGCCCGCGAGCGACTACGGCCTGCAAACCGTGGCTCATCTTTACAACAAAAGCTTGAAAGAACACGATGGGAAGAACGAGGCCGTGGTCTTTGCCAAAATCCTGACGGAACAGCAAAAGGAATGCTTAGTGTGGGATGTGGAGAAAGGCGTGCCCGACCGGATGCAGGAGAAACCGTGGCAGACGTGTACCTGTCTGGGCAACTGGCACTACGACCGTCATAAGTACGAAACCAATGGTTACAAATCGGCTGCGATGGTGGTCGGGATGCTGGTCGATATTATCAGCAAGAACGGAAACCTGCTGCTGAGCGTGCCCATGCGCGGCGACGGCAGCATCGACGAGAAAGAGAAAGCCATACTGGAAGGCATCGCCTCGTGGATGGAGGTGAATAGCGAGGGAGTTTACGGTACACGTCCTTGGCATGTCTTCGGTGAAGGACCGGTGGCCGAAGACCAGAACCCACTGAAAGGGCAAGGCTTCAATGAGGGAAAGCACCGGGCATATACGGCTGAGGATATCCGCTTTGTGGCCAAAGAAGACGTAATCTATGCGCACGTAATGGCTTGGCCGGAAAACCGGGAGGTTCTTGTGAAGTCGCTTTCTGCCGGAAACCATTGGGATGACGGAATAGTCAGCCGTGTGGAATTGCTGGGGCACGGTTCTCCGCTCGAATACAGCCAACAGGGCGACGGCCTGGTGGTACACCTGCCCGAAGAGAAACCCAATCCGATTTCACTGACACTCAAAATATCCACTACAAGATAATGATAAGCTTATGAAAATGAAGTCACTGTTTTTAGGATGCCTGGCAAGTTTGCTATTCCAGACGGTTCATGCCCAAATCGGCTTGGAGGTCTATATGAAGGAACGCGGTGCAAAGATAGACTCGCTGCACTACGGCATCTTTTTCGAGGACATCAACCATGCCGCAGACGGCGGGTTGTATGCGGAGCTGGTGCGTAACCGTTCTTTCGAGGATTGCGACAGCGTGCCGCTCTACTGGAGCCTGAATCCGATAGGCGCATCAGCCGAAATGAAGCTGGAGGGCGAAGGTTTGCTGAATCAGGTTCAGCGCAAAGCCCTGAAAGTGGAAATCGCTTCCGTGGGCAAGTCGGGAAAAGTGGAGTTGGTCAACGAGGGATATTGGGGAATCAACGCCGTTAAGGGACGGAAATATACCCTCTCTCTTTGGGCGAAAGCCGTTGGGTACAAGGGGACGATAACGGCTTCCCTGCAAGACAAAGCCGGAACGGCCACGTATGCCACTGCCAAGGTAGCCGGGAAATTGAAACGCGGATGGCAGAAATATACGGTGGAATTCCTCTCGGATGCCGATGATGCGCAGGCAAGGTTAGTGCTTTCTATGGATACTTCGGGCACCGTCTGGATGGATATGGTATCCCTGTTCCCCCCTACCTTCAAAGGTCGGGAGAACGGTTGTCGCCCCGAACTGGCGCAGTTGCTGGCAGACATGAAGCCGCGTTTCATGCGCTTTCCCGGAGGTTGTTTCGTGGAGGGGGAAGTGATTGACGGGAAGCTGGAGCAATTCAAGTGGAAAAAATCAATCGGGCCTATCGAAGAAAGGTCTTCGCACATCAACGTGTGGAAATATCCGGTAAGCAATGGGTTGGGGTATCATGAATATTTGCAGTTGGCGGAAGATTTGGGAGCCACTCCCATGTATGTCACGAATGTGGGGATATGGCATGGAGGCTTTGCACCGCACGACAGCATAGAGTGGTACATACAGGATGCGCTGGATGCCATTGAATATGCCAATGGGGGTGCCACCACAAAATACGGTGCCATGCGTGTTGCCAACGGGCATCCCGAACCTTTCGGCCTGTATCTGATAGAGATAGGAAACGAGAATTACCAACGTAACGTGAAGCAGCAGAGTGACCATTACCCCGAACGCTACATACAGTTCTACCGTGCCATCAAGGAACGCTATCCGGAAATGGTTATTATCGGCAATGTGGACGCTTTCGATTTCAACCCGAAATGGCGCAACAATCATCCGGTGGACTATGTGGACGAACATTATTACCGGAATCCCCGCTGGTTCATCGACCGCTACCGCAAGTACGACAGTTACGATCGTTGCGGTCCGAAAGTCTATGTGGGCGAATATGCGGTCACCAAGGAGTGCGGCACGAACGGCAACCTCAATGCCGCGCTGGGCGAAGCGGTCTTCATGATGGGGATGGAGCGCAACGGTGACATCGTGAAGATGAACAGTTATGCCCCTATCTTCAAGAATGAGAACGAAGCCCGCTGGAATCCGGATATGATACATTTCAATTCGGGCGAGGTGTTCGTGACCCCGTCCTATCATGTGCAGCAACTCTTCGCTACCCATGTGGGTGACTATCAAGTGAAGTGCGTGGAGCAGAACAACTGCTATCCGGTGGAGAATGTTCCGGTGAAGCATACCGTGGATTCCGTGCTTCGGGTGGCGGATAATCCGCAACGTTACACATCAGTAAAGCGTTTCCGCTATTCGAAGAACGAGGAGGGGGTAAAGCTCTATTTCCACCACAAGGGAAGCGATGATTACGGAGTATGGCACTTGGGAGCCGACCACAACAAGCGGTATAATTTGGAGCTGCACCGGAAGGGGGAGGTCAGCACGCTGGCTTACAAGTACAACGGAGTGCTGGAGGAAGGCAAGTGGTACGATGCCCGCATAGAGGTGAAGGGCGATTCGGTGTCGTGCTTCCTGAATAATGAATTGACACACCAGGTGAGCCTTTATCCCGAACAGTGGATTTACACCTCGGCCACGCTCACGGCAGACGGGGCAACCGGCTACTTGAAATTGGCGAACCCGACAGATAAAAGTGTCAGCATCGACATTGATTTCAAAGATGCCGAAGTAAAGCAGGTGGAACTGATCCGTATGTGGTCCGGAAAGGGAACCGATGAGAACTCCATGGAGCAGAAGGACTTGGTGAGACCGCAGCATGTGGTGACACTTCCTGTATCGCGTGGCAAGCTGAAATTGACACTTCCCGCCTTCTCGCTGGATATCATTACAATAAATGGATTCTGATTTGGAAAAGGAGCAAACTTTTAATACACCGACCATGAAAAGAAAAATGACCATAGCAGGGCTTGCCCTGCTTCTGTTGGGAAACACAGCGTTTGGCCAGCAATACAAGAATCCCGCTTTGTCCGCCGAAGAACGGGCTGCCGACCTTTGCAGCCGGCTGACGTTGGAAGAGAAGGCGGCTCTGATGCAAAATGGCTCACCGGCCATTCCCAGGTTGGCCATCCCCCAGTTTGAATGGTGGAGCGAAGCATTGCACGGGGTGGGACTGAATGGAAAAGCGACTGTGTTTCCCGCCACTATCGGTATGGCCGCCTCTTTCAATGACAGTTTGTTGTATCAGGTTTATTGCGCGGCCAGTGATGAGGCGCGTGCCAAGAACAACGAAGCTCGCCGGAGCGGCGAAATCAAACGCTTTCAGGGTTTGTCGTTTTGGACTCCGAATATCAATATTTTCCGTGACCCTCGTTGGGGGCGCGGACAGGAAACCTACGGTGAAGACCCTTATCTCACTACCCGCATGGGGCTGGCCGTTGTCAGAGGATTGCAGGGATATACCTTTGACGGTGTGCGCAAGGATAGTTGCTTGAAACTGCTGGCCTGTGCCAAGCACTTTGCGGTGCATAGCGGGCCGGAGTGGAATCGTCATAGTTTCAATCTGGAGAATGTCTCTTCACGCGATTTGTGGGAGACCTATCTTCCGGCTTTCAAGTCGCTGGTACAAGAGGGCGATGTACGCGAAGTGATGTGTGCCTATCAGCGTATCGACGGTGAGCCTTGTTGTGGCAATACACGCTATCTGCAACAGATTTTGCGTGATGAATGGGGATTCAAGGGACTGGTGGTGAGCGATTGCAGTGCCATTTCCGATTTCCATGCGAAAGGACGTCATGGAGTGTCTGACAGCGAACATCAATCGGCAGCGATGGCTGTCAGGGCAGGAACGGATGTGGAGTGCGGCAGAAATTACCGCTCACTGCCCGAGGCGGTGGTGGCAGGTGAGATTACCGAAGAAGAGATTGACCGGAGCGTACGCCGTCTGCTGAAAGCCCGTTTTGAGGTAGGCGACTTTGACGATGCGTCCGCAGTTCCTTTCAAGAACATCCAGATGAGTGTTGTCAATCGCAAGGAACATAAGGAACTGGCCCTTCAGATGGCTCGTGAGTCCATCGTGTTGCTACAAAACAAGAAAGACATATTGCCCCTGCGGACGGATTTGGATGTGGCGGTCATGGGACCCAATGCCGTTGATTCCATGATGCTATGGGGAAACTATTATGGCCGTCCGTTTCATACGGTCACGGTGCTTGACGGCATCCGACATTTCGTGCCGAACGCACGCTATATCCCTGGTTGCACCTATACGGATCAGGCTGTTGGCCAACAGACAGGCATTCCATACGATGGTACACAGCAGAAAGAGGTGAAGACAGCGGAGGATGCCCGGACAACCGGAATGGATGTGGCTTCGATTGTCGGGCGGGCCGGTGATGCGGACGTGGTGATTTTTGTGGGCGGCATCTCATCGAAGTTGGAAGGGGAAGAGATGAAAGTAAAGCTTCCGGGCTTCCGTGGTGGAGACCGTACGGACATTGAACTGCCCGAAGCACAGCGGCGCGTGATAGCGGCTTTGCATGAGGCGGGCAAGAAGGTGGTTTTCGTCAATTGTTCGGGCAGTGCCATGGCGATGGTTCCCGAAACGGAACATGCGGATGCCATTGTACAGGCCTGGTATGCCGGTGAGCAGGGAGGATTGGCTATTGCCGAGACGTTGTTCGGCAGTAACAATCCCAGCGGGAAACTTCCGCTTACCTTTTATAAGAACCTCTCCCAACTTCCCGATTATGAGGACTACGACATGAGCAACCGTACGTATCGTTATTTCCGTGGAGAGCCTCTCTATCCTTTTGGCTATGGTTTGAGTTATACGACATTCCAGTATAAGAAAGGGAAAGCCGTATGTCAGAAAGACGGTTCCGTCCGTCTCTCTTTCCAGTTGAGGAATACAGGCAAGAGAGCCGGTACCGAAATTGCGCAAGTATATATCCGCCGTACAGAGGATGTCAATGGCCCTATCAAGACGCTTCGCGACTTCCAGCGCGTTACGTTGCGACCGGGCGAAACACAGACTGTCTCTTTTGTCATTCAACCCGACCAGTTCGAGACTTTTGATGAAGCGACCCATACCATGCGTGTCATGTCGGGAAAATATACCCTTATGTATGGCGGAAGCTCGGCTGAGTATTCGCTTAAGAAAATAAATATTGATTTGAAATAAAACAGCATAAATCGACTATGATGAAAAAATATATAGTGGCTTTATTGGGAATCGTTCCTTTGTTCCTATCTGCCCAAAATATTACGGACTTGGCTGTCATGAATGACAAGTCGGCTGATGCCTCTGCCTATCAGGATGACAACTTTTCTACGGTGGACGATTCGGTATTTCCGCATCCCGAACGTATCCGTTTTGACAACCGCTGCATCCAGATTGAAGGAAAGGATGTTTTTGTGTATAGCGGTGCATTCCATTATTACCGGGTGCCGCAACCGTTGTGGGCAAGCCGGTTCAGTAAACTCAAGGAAGCTGGGTTCAACTGCGTGGAGACCTACATCCCGTGGAACTGGCACGAACAGCGTATGCCTAAGTCGGTGAATGATGAATCTTGCCTCGATATGCGGCAGTTGGAAGATTTCCTTGAAATGGCGGAAGACTTCGGGTTTTACGTCATAGCCCGTCCCGGTCCCTACATTTGCTCTGAATGGAGCGGCGGGGGCTTTCCGCAATGGCTGATGCGAAAGAAGCCTGCCAAGACCAAGTTTGAGGCTTGGCTGCAAAGCAACGACCCGGAATTTATGCGCTGGAACGAGCATTGGTACAAGGCGGTGTGCCGCGTGGTGGTTCCGCATCAGATTACCCGCAAAGAGAAAGGTGCGTCGGGTGTCATTCTCTTTCAGGTGGAGAATGAGTTCAACCGCATCAAGTGGTTCCCTTCGGCAGACAAGAAAGACTATCTGGTCAAGCTGACGGAACTTACACGTAAATATGGCATCGATGTCCCCATCATCACTTGTTGGACTTCCGAGGCACGTAACGTGATGGAAGGCCCGCTGAACGGGGTAGTGGATATGGTGAACAGTTATCCCCGGTGGGAGATAGAGAAGAACTTCGGGCGGCTGATTAACCAGCAACTGAAAACCCAGCCGGGCAAGCCGCTTATCTCCGGTGAACTGCAAGGCGGGTGGTATAGCGATGTAGGCGGAAAGCTGAGCTGGGAACAGGACGGAGTGGACCCGGTGCAGACACAGAACATTACGCTTTATGCCCTTCAAAGGGGCTTTTGCGGCATCAGTTACTACATGACGGTGGGCGGCACCAACTTCGACGATTGGGCTTCGCGGCAGACGACAACCACTTACGATTTTGCCTCTGCCATTGCAGAAAATGGTTCGACCAACGAGCGTTATCGCCGTTTTCGTGGATTGTCGTATCTGCTGAAAGAACATGGCACCAGGATTGCCCGTGCCGACGTAACTTCAGTGGATTACACTACTACTGATCCGGATGTAAAATTGGTACTTCGGCAGGCCTCGAATGGAGATCGGTATTATTTTCTGAGAACGGAGGAACATACCCGCCATCATTTTGGCACTATACAAACTTCTGATCTTGCATTTGATTTTGCACTGGAACCGTTTGGCTCCATGATTTATTACCTGCCTGTAGGTGCAACTCAAGGCGATTGGTTACCTGAACTTCCCGGGACGGAATCACGTCCGGCAGTCAAAGCGGATACTATCAGGTTGGAGTGTAGCAAACGGATTGTTGATCCGCTTCCCGTTCATTGGAAGAAATTGAGAAAAGGAGAATATTTGGATAATGACGGTATCTACGGACGACATTTTGCGTACTACCGTACGTATGCTCCACAGGGAAAACTACTTGAAGTGGGCCGTATTGGTCATAAACTGATAAATGGTACGGATGCGGATGAAGTACTGGTGTCTGTTCAGGGAAAACTGCTACCTGTATTGAAAGAGGATGCATATAGCGCATCTTATCAATTGCCGGGTGATTCTGCTGTAAATGAAAAGGTAGAAGTAATCATGCTTTTTGAAAGTAAGGGGCTGCACCACCACACAAAGAAAATCGTGGAAGATTATTGGAACATGGGGATAGGCTATGTGAAATGTGGTGGCAAAGAGCTTGCTTTGGAATATGCGTATACAGAAGAAGAACGTGGAGTGAGTCTGTCCAAAGGAAATAATTTGCAGGGAAATGCAGTGGAGGGAAGCACTGATTTATATGAACCGCTTCTGTTATGGTATTCCTCTACGTTTATCTTGCCCGAACAGCCGCACGGAATATGGTATCCTTATCATCTTCGTTTGAAACATTCGGGAAATGGATTTATCTATGTAAACGGACATTGCATCGGCCGCTGTTGGGAAAAAGGCCCCCAGTATGAATACTATATTCCGGAATGTTGGCTGAATATTGGCGGTGAAAATCACCTGGCTGTCAGTCTGCGTCCTACGGCTAGTGGAGCGGATATACAAAAAGCGGAGATCGTACCCGTTACCCGGGTGGCGGAAAATAGGACAGCTGAGAGTCTGACTCACAATCTGCCTTATTCTGTTCCCGAAGAAAAACGGGTAAGAGTGATTGTCAGTACGGATGCGGCAAATGAAGTGGATGATGCTTATGCGATAGTACATGCTTTACTGACCCCCCAGTTTATAGTGAAAGGTATTGTTGCAGCGCATTTTAAAGACAGAGTGCCGCAATCAATGGAAAAGAGTTATGATGAAGTGGTGCGTATTGTAGAAAAATGTGACCTTTCGGACAAAGTGGCATTATTAAGAGGAGCTCCTAAGCCATTGGATGATTTAAAGACTCCAGTTATATCGGAAGGTGCTGAACTGATTATTCGTGAAGCTTTATCAGAAGATCCCCGACCATTATATGTGATATGCGGCGGACCGTTGACAGATGTCGCTTCTGCTTATTTAAAGAATCCTGAGATAGCATCGCGGATTACGGTTGTGTGGAGTGGCGGTGGCGCTTATCCTGATAATGCGAATGAATATAATTTGCGGAGCGACGTAAATTCTGTGAATGTGGTTTTTGGCTCATCAATAAATGTATGGCAAGTACCGTCTAATGTGTATAGTATGGTGAGGGTTGGTACAGCCGAAATAGCTTTAAAAGTTAGGCCGTGCGGACGTATTGGGGATTATTTGTATAAGACTTTATTGAAATTCAATGAAGATAGAAAAGATGTGAAAGGCTGGCCTCGTGGAGAGGATTGGACTTTGGGAGATTCTCCTGCTATCAGTTTGATACTGAACTCTAATCAGCATACGGATTATTATGATATGGTACCCGCTCCAAGGATTTCATCTGACTTAAAGTATGAAAAGGTGGATGGCAATCGTGAAATCAGGGTTTATAAGCATGTCAACGGACGTATTGTATTGGACGATTTCTTTGCCAAATTGCAATTGGCGTACGGTGGGAAATAAATAAAAAAGTGTTATGATGAGATTTAAATTATTCTTTTTGATGATTGGTGTTTTATGGGAAACCATAAGTGCCCAGCAGACAGGATTATGGGGTGACCAGGGAGATGGCACTTTCCGCAATCCTGTGATTGCGGCTGATTACAGTGATCCTGATCCGCTCAGGGTAGGCGATGATTATTATTTGGTAGCTTCTACATTTGAGAGCTATCCGGGTGTTACGGTTCTGCATTCCAAGGATTTGGTGAACTGGACAACAATAGGTGCAGCACTGACTGATTTAGTGTCGGTTGATTCTGCATACAGTGTAAAACGGATGGAGCGTTATAACGGTGGAGCTTATGCTCCAACTATCACTTATCATCGCAATAAATTTTATATTTATGTAAATCTATATACAGATGGTTTCTATGTGGCTACGGCTGATAATCCTGCGGGTCCTTGGAAAAGTCAGTTCGTAAAGGACAAATACGGTCGTCCTTTGCGGGTAACCCGGTGGTCTGACCCTTGCCCCTTTTGGGATGACGATGGAAAGGCTTATTTGGTGAGTAGCCACCCGGGAAGAGAGTATTGGTATAGTTATATTTTTCAGATGTCTGAGGATGGTACAACTTTGCTGGATGCAGATTCTACACATCTTGACCAGAAAAATATTTTGTATCAATATCCGGATGGTGGTACTGTGATTTCACCTTATCATTCCAGCGAAGGAAACCGGATTTTTAAGCGTAACGGTTATTACTATTTGCAACATATCGAATTTACGAATAAAGGAATGGGCGAGGGGACTTATATCTTCCGTTCCCGCAATTTGTTCGGAACGTTGCCGGATGGCACTCCCGGTGCTCCGGGGCATCCGGGAGAATATGAAATATTCACTGTAGAAAAAGTGAAAAGCAGAGATAATCTGCGTTTGCCCGGACAAGGTGGTTATGTAACTACTCCAGACGGGCGTTGGTTTTGGATGGGACAATTTACGCGGGATAGTGCCGAAGGACGTCCTCCTTGTCTGCTGCCCGTTACGTGGATTGACGATTGGCCTGTTATAGGAGTTGATATTCAGAATATGGAAGGGAAAATGGCTTATCAGTTACCTAAACCGGTTATGGGCTTTCCATTATCCGTGCCGCAATCGGGTGATGAGTTTTCTGAGCAAGAGCTGGATCCGAAATGGATGTGGAATCATGAACCGCGTAAAGACAAATGGTCTCTAAAAGAACGGAAAGGCTATTTGAGGTTACACGCCTTTCCTTCGGTTGATAAAAAAGGCTTTCTCAAAGCAGGAAATACGATAAACCAGCGATATATGCGTAGCGATACTACGGTGGTCACTACAAAAATAGAAATAGAAGGTATGGTAAGTGGACAAGAAGCGGGGTTGGCACATTTTAATGGTGGGAAGTCGTATGCTTCCGCTGCCGTTTGTTTGAATCAGGGAATAAAGAGGCTGAAGTATGAAATGAATGGTGAGATCATAGAGGGTGATTCTCTACCTGCTAATCAAAAGGTTGTCTATTTTCGCACTTGTGTTGGCTTTGATAATATGGCTTGTTTCCAATATAGTACAGATGGCACAGAGTTTAAAAAGTTTGGTGGAATATATCAGTTGAAACCTGCAAATTTTAGAGGGAACATGATAGGTGTTTACACCTATAATGATGAAAAAGAAGCCGGGTATATTGATGTTGATTGGTTTCATTATCAAATCATAAATAACCACTCGCGGTAATATGGATATTCAATATTCTCTAACTTTTGAATAAATCTGAAATAGAGAAGAGGTTGAGTAGAATGGGAAGTTGATCCGTACTTCATTATAAACATAGGAGTCTATGATGATGATATAATTGATATTTATAAAACAGATAAAATATGAAGAGACAATTTGTGATTTTGTTGACTATATTTGCGCTTTTGGGAGGGAATCTTATGGCGCAAAGTATTGATGTGACGAGTAAAGGTGAGCCTTTTATTCATTATTGGAGTGTGGGTGTAGGTGCCGGTCGTGCTAATGAAGGGCTTCGTGCCGGATGGCTGGAACACTTGAATTTGGTGAAAGAGCAGTGTGGTTTTCAATATGTGCGTATGCATGGAATCTTCCATGATGATATGTTCATCTATTTTCAGAAAGCGAATGGAGAGGTGGTGTATAACTGGCAGTACGTGGATGAACTGTATGACCGGATGCTGGATATGGGGGTAAAGCCTTTTGTGGAACTGGCTTTTTTCCCGAAGGATATGGCTTTGAAGGATAGTAAAACTCAGTTCTGGTGGAAAGCAAATGTATCTGTCGACCGTCATAATTTTGGCAAGTGGCATGATTTAGTGAAAGCCTTTACGCAGCATGTGGTAGACCGGTATGGGTTGGAAGAAGTAAGAACCTGGTACTTCGAAGTATGGAATGAACCGAACCTGACAGGAAACGGTGCTTTCTTTCATGGCACAAGAAGTGATTACTTCAGACTCTATAAAGAAGCAGCCCTGGCTGTGAAATCTGTAGATAAACAATTAAAGATTGGCGGTCCCGCTACCAGTAACTATGTGGCAGACAAACGCCATGAAGGAGAAGTAATGGATCATAAGAAATCGGTGTTCTACTCGCAGGAAGTAATCAATACGAAACAATGGAAAGGAGTATGGATTGAAGATTTCCTTAGATATTGTGAAAAAGAAGGATTACCCGTAGATTTTGTTTCTACACATCCGTATCCGACCGACTATGCTTTAGACCCGGAAACGAACCGTAGTAAAGATGCAATCCGGTATATTCATTCATTGAAGGATGATATAAACTGGTTACGGGAACAATTGGCAGAGAGCAAATACCCGAATGCGGAAATACATTTGACGGAATGGAGCACCAGTCCGAATAGTCGTGACCGTATGCATGATATATTGCCTCCTGCCGCATTTATCATCAAGTCGAACCTGGATTGCCTGGGATTGGCGAATTCATTGATGTATTGGACATTCACGGACGTGTTTGAAGAAAAAGGCGGTGGTGAAAGTATCTTTCACGGTGGTTTCGGTATGATTAATTTTCAGGGATTGGTGAAACCTTCTTTTCATGCTTATCGTATGCTTCACCAGTTAGGGGATGAAGAACTTTATTATAATGACCCGGTATTTGTGAGCCGTTCATCGAAAAGTGGTAAAGTGACGGCTATTGCTTTCAATTATCCTGAAGAGTATGAAGAAGCCGTTCCTTCAGCCAGGAATTTTAATAATTATATGAATGCTTCTTCCAAGAAAGTGGATTTAGTGCTGAAAGGCTTGGAGCCGGGAACTACTTTTACAATAGAAACATTGGATAAAGAGCATGGAAATATATATGATGATTATGTAGCCATCGGTGCTCCGCATTCACCTACACGTGAAGAAACAGCTTATTTGAAACAGAAAGCCTGGGGAACACATAAAGAGATGATCCGGGTGGCAGCCGACGGAACATTGACTTTCAGCAGAGACTTGTTGCCGTGGAGTTGTGTATTGATTAAAGAATTATAGTTTGAAACATAAAGGAGCATGGTTATGATTAAAAGGATATGGATCATTTTTTTGTTTCAGGTGATGGCAGGTTCTTTATGGGCTATACATCCCCATATTTATGTGTCTGATTCGGACAAGGCAGCTATAAAGGAAAAAATCTCCGGTCAGGCTTGGGCAAAGGAAGCTTTTGAACGTATAAAACATAAGATAGACCCCTATGTGGAGCGTCATCAGTCAGAACCGGAATGGATTGTTTCCCGGCTTGCAATGTATTGGAAAGAGGGAGAAAGATATACGCAATGTTATCTGAAAAAAGAAACGTGGGATTATGGGGAAGGCAATGCCCCTGTGCCTACTGTTCGTATGCCCGGAATGCGTACCTGGAATAAATATTATAATGTTCCTTTAGAAGAGCGTTCCCCTTATAATGAAACGGGAGACATGTGGGGAGTGAACCGTGCCGACCCGTCAGCTCCCAAAGTGCTGGTTCCGTATAAGGAATCCGGGCACATGATACGCTCCAACAATGTGGAGATTCTTACGCTGGCGGAGGAGGCTTCTTTTCTGTACTGGCTGACGGAAGAAGAAAAATATGCTCGTTTTGCAACGGATATTTTCAACGCTTGGTTGTTGGGAACTTACTATATGAATCCTATATTGGATCCCGGACAATCTTCCAAAGGGAAAGGGGGATATGAGCCGGGAGGAATCTGCGGATACTATGATTATGAGCAGATTCATGACGACTTGGCTCTGCACGCTGCTATGGTTTATGATTTTACGTACGACTATTTGCTTGCGCATCCACATCCTCATCTTCAAGCGATAGGAAAAGAAATGACTGAAGTTGCGGGAACGGTATTCAAGCGTTTTATCGATATAGGTTTTGTGCGGGGTGGAAAAACCGGAAACTGGAATGTGAACGGTTGGAATATGCTGTTGCGCCCTATATTGGCACTGGAAGAGAATGAGGCATATCCTGATGGAAAAGGACGTTCATATTATCTGCATTATCTTACTACGGAATCTACTCCTTATCACGATGCGATTCCCGATATTTTGAAAAGTTATGATTCTGTAACCGGATTGTGGCCGGAGTCACCCGGATATTCTTTCGGAACAATAAGTATGTTGCTTGACTTTGCTACTTTACTGAGAAGAAACGGGATTGATATCATTGCCGATAATCCGGTTTTGCAGAAAGCCGCACTTGCCGTTTTTCCCTGGATGGATGATAGAGCTAATATGATTGTCTTCGGAGACAGCCGGGGAGGACCAGCTAATTTCGGAACATTCGAACATTTACTAACCTATTATTTGCAAATGGGAGATACAGATAACGCTTCACGCGTAGCCGCTGCCCTGAACATGGGAATCTCTACTGGTAATTATCAACGTCATTCTGCCGACTGGACACATCTTTGCACTTATGTCGCTGCTATCCCGGAGAGTGGGAAGATTGATTCGGAGCGTACATCCTATTCGCCCCATCACCGGCTTATTACCATGAAGAGTGAACCGTCAGAGGAAAATCTTATGGCAGTTTTGCATGGTGGACGTAAGGGGTATCATCTCACTCCTAATGGCTTGGCTCTTCAATTGTATGGCTTTGGCTATGCATTGGCTCCGGATGCGGCCGGATATGAATCTTATTGGAGCAAAGATCAGGTGTATCATCAGTCTCCAACGGGCAGTAATACTATTTTGCCCGGCTATACGGAAGGGGAGGTAACTGTTCGCGCTATGGAGCCTCGTGTAAATGACGGGAGTTTTGTGAATGCTCAGTCGCTGAATCCATATATCAATATGGCAGATATGGAGGCGGCAGAGAAACGAAGGGTAGTAGCTATGATAAAAACAGCTCCGGACAAAGGGTACTATGTTGATATATTCCGTTCGGACCAGGCAGATAATGATTATTTGTTTCATAATGTCGGAAAGGCTTTGAGATTTGAAACTACCGCCGGACAATTACTTCCATTGACTTCGGTTGATCGTTTTGAAACTACTTATCATAGGGGGTATGACTGGTTCAAGAACTTGCGCAGGGTTTCCTGTACGAATGATTTCAAGGCAATTTGGGAAATCACTTCCGGTGAACAACCTATGTCGGTGCAAATGTGGATGTTGGGGGCAGATGGACGCGAACTTTATAGTATGGAAGCCCCTTACACGACTTTACAAAAAGGCTTAACCCCTGATGATGTGAGTATGGCACCTGCTTTTACTCCCACTTTGATGGTACGGCAAACTGATAATAATGCATGGGATTCGCCTTTTGCTGCTGTCTTTGAAGCTGCAAGAGGGAGCGCTTCAGTAATAGGAGTGGAGAAGTTGAAGATGGATAGAGCGGTAGCTGCACTTTGTGTGGAGTCGGAGGGTAAGCGCAAGGACTATATTCTTAGTGCTACATCTCCGGATGCAGTTTTCTCTTCAGGCAAGCATCTGGCTTTTCAGGGAACCTTTGGTCTTATAACAGAATGGCCGGATGGAATAGAGCAAATCTATATGATAGACGGGCGGAGAATAGAAAAGGGAAAGTATGCCATAGAGGCATCAAAACCTGTTTCTGTTTCTGTCTATCGGAAAGGGAACGAATGGTTCTATTCTTCTACCGGAAAAGCAACCATAAAATTAGGGAAGAAAGTATATTGGGTTGAGGCGGGATATCACCAGCCTTTGAAGTGATAATAAGAAAATAGTAGTGAGGTGTTTTTATGAGATATAGCAAAATCTTTTTCTTATTTATTGTAATGGTGTATTCGTTGGCTGTGTCTGCCGACGACTTGAAACTCTGGTATAGCCAGCCTGCCAAAACGTGGACTGAGGCATTACCGCTTGGCAACTCCCGTTTGGGAGTCATGGTATTTGGTGGCGCAGATAATGAGGAATTACAGTTAAACGAGGAAACCATCTGGGGAGGTGGCCCTCATCGGAATGATAATCCGAAAGCATTGCAGGTATTGCCTCAAATCAGGCAACTTGTTTTTGAAGGTCGTTACCAGGAAGCACAGGATTTAGTATCCCGGAATTTCGAGACTCCCCGGAATGGAATGCCTTATCAGACGATTGGCAGTCTGATGCTACACTTTCCGGAACATGAGTCTGCTACGGACTATTACCGGGATCTGGATATTGAGAAAGCTGTGGCTACTGTCCGCTATAAGGTGGGGGAGGTGACATATACCAGAGAAGTATTTTCTTCTTTTGTAGATGATGTGGTTGTTGTACGGCTTACGGCAGATAAACCGAAGAGCCTTTCATTTACAGCTTTGTTTCAGTCGCCTTTGGAACATGAGGTGAAAAGTTGGAACAAAAGACTGGTGCTGACAGCTAAAGGAAAAGAACATGAAGGTGTTCCGGGAGCTATTCGTACAGAAACGCAGGTTGAAGCAAAGAATGAAGGGGGGCGTGTCGTCGTAAAAGGAGAATCGCTTCGGGTGGAAGGTGCTGATGCGGTTACACTCTATATATCTTCCGCTACCAATTTTGTCAACTATAAGAATGTGAGTGGAAACGCTCATAAAAAGGCTGCGGCTTATTTGGATGCTGCCCGTAAGAAACCATATAAGCAAGCTAAAACAGAACATATTGCTTCTTACCGACAGCAGTTTGACAGGGTTAAACTGGATTTAGGTACTTCTGACACTGCAACTCAGGAAACACATATACGGGTTAAGCATTTCAATGAAGGAAATGATGTCTCTCTGGCTACTTTACTTTTTCAATATGGTCGTTATCTGCTTATTTCTTCTTCGCAACCCGGAGGGCAGCCTGCTAATTTGCAAGGCATCTGGAATAAGGACCTTTTGGCTCCGTGGGACGGCAAATATACGGTCAATATCAATCTGCAAATGAATTACTGGCCGGCAGAAGTCACTAATTTGAGTGAATGTCATTTGCCATTGATGCAGATGCTGAAAGAATTGTCGGAAAGTGGAAAAGAAACGGCTCATTCAATGTATGGTTGCAGAGGATGGGTGCTCCATCATAATACTGATATCTGGCGTTGTACGGGTATGGTTGATCGAGCCTTTTGGGGAATGTGGCCGAATGGTGGTGCCTGGCTATGTCAACACTTATGGCAGCATTATTTGTATACGGGAGATAAGGCTTTCTTAAAGGAGGTTTTCCCTGTCATGAAAGGTGCGGCTGATTTCTTCCTTGATTTTCTGGTGGTGCATCCCAAGTATGGCTGGATGGTGACTTGTCCTTCCAATTCTCCGGAACATGGTCCGGAAGGTGATGAGAAGACAAATGCTTCTTCTACTATTGCAGGTTGCACGATGGATAATCAGATTGTGTTCGATTTGTTTGCAAACACGTTAGAGGCTTGTCGGATATTGGAAAAAGAGGAGGTGTATGCGGATACTTTGCAGCAGATGATCGGGCGTTTGGCACCCATGCAGATAGGGCGATATAATCAGTTACAGGAATGGTTGGAAGATGTGGATAATCCGAATGACAAGCATCGCCATATTTCACATGCGTATGGTCTGTATCCCGGTAATCAGATTTCACCCTATGGGCACCCTTTGCTGTTTCAGGCGGTAAAAAACACATTATTACAACGTGGTGATGAGGCTACAGGCTGGTCGATAGGTTGGAAGATAAACCTGTGGGCACGTTTGTTGGATGGCAATCATGCGTTTAGAATCATTAATAATTTATTTCAGGGACGTATTTACCCTAACTTGTTCGATGCGCATCCACCTTTTCAGATAGACGGTAATTTTGGATATACGGCAGGGGTTGCTGAAATGTTATTGCAAAGTCATGATGGTGCGGTACATTTGCTACCAGCGTTGCCGGATGCATGGGCAAAAGGTTCGGTAGAGGGCTTGGTGGCTCGTGGAGGTTTTGTGGTAAATATGGACTGGGGTTCCGGACAGTTGTTGAAAGCCAGAATATCTTCTCGTCTGGGTGGAAATTTGAGATTGCGTTCTTATGTTCCGTTGAGGGGAGAGGGGCTGAAGCTTGCAGAAGGTGAGAATAAAAATGTCTTTTATCAGCCGGCAGATATAAAAGAACCTTTGGTGTCTGAGGAGATTCATGCGGAATATCCAATTCTTAATAAGGTATACGAATATGATTTGATGACAGAAGAAGGAGGTGAGTATTTTATTGTGAGAGGTATATGAGAAAACTTAGGAAGTAGATTGCTGTTTATTGACTCTTTGTAGAATAATCAGAAAATTCAAGATTCCTTGCATACAAGAAGTTAGGAGTTTGTCGACAAGAAGTTGATTCCTTGTCGGCAAACTCTTAACTTCTTGTTGACAGAAAATTACTGTTTTATAAGTGGTTGATTAATAGTGATATTCTTTTCTAAATGTAGAAATTCATTGTACGGAATTTACTTATTGTTATTTATGTTTATCTTTACGAAGATAGTATTTGCTTGGTAACGGTAAAGCAAATGAAGATGTACCGGAATTCGATTAAGCGGAGAACGGAAGAAGTTCTTTCAGCTTTCAGCCATCACTTGTCATCACGTGGTATTCTCTGTATAGATAGCTAAAAATAGCGTTTTGTATAGGGAAATCTTCCTGCCATAGAGTATGGTACACGGCGTTTTGAAAAAGACCGACTCCAGTTGTTCGATTGAACAACTGGAGTCGGTTGATTAACCCACTGGAGTCATTCAATCGAACAACTCCAGTGGGTTAATTGAATAATTAGGCTTTGCAGTTATTAATATATACCTTCAAGGTGTCAAGACACAAGCGTTAAGGTGTATTGTTCTCGTGGAATGCAATGGATAATGAAAGGAACAGCTAAGGATAATCCTGAAAGCACTTTCCTGCCCTTCAGGTGGAAGATTCAGCCGGAATACCTATGAACAGGGTGATGCTGAAAGATGAAAGAATGTTGAACCATACTCTTTGCCTTCTTATTTTTTAGCTTCCGCCTTGCACAATTTTTTCTTGTTTTATCAGTTCTTATATTGATGAGATACTGTTTTATCCTGAAATATACAATCTTGCTGTGCCTCTTCCTCTGCATGGCAGAAGTACGGGCACAGTTTGATGCGCGCTTTAGTCAATACTGGGCGGTGCCGGGCTATTATCATCCCGGCTGGGCAGGACAGACGGATAATAAACTGAACATCTATGGTTCGTACGGCATGCAACTGATGGGCTTCACCCGTGCTCCGCGGGTGATGTATTTCGGTGCGGATATGCCTTTTACCCTGTTCAAGAAACAGCAGGGTGCCGGTGTGGGCTTTTTTAATGAAGCTATCGGTCTGTTCCGCAACCAACGCTTCTGGGGACAGTATGCCTATCAGATGAAAATCCGTAAAGGTAAGCTGGGCATTGGCTTGCAGGTAGGTATGCTGAACATTTCTTTTGACCCTTCCGATATTAATCTTGGTGATGAAACAGACGATGAGGCTTTCCCCACTACGGCAGAGAGCGGTACGGCCGTGGATATCGGCCTGGGAGCTTATTATTCACATCCCAAATTTTATGCAGCCTTTTCCGCCCATCACCTGACGGCTCCCAGCATCTCCCTGGGAGAAAAAAGCCAAATTAAAATACATCCTATCGTTTATTTGACAGGTGGATACAATATTCAGACACGTAATCCGTTAATTTCCATACAGCCTTCGATACAATTGCAAAGTGATTTTACTTCTACACGGTTGGATGTAACAGGGCAGTTGTTTTATAGCTATCGTTCCAAAGTACTCAACGGGGGATTGACTTACTCGCCCGATACTTCGGTGACATTCAATATAGGATTGACTGTGCAAGGGGTAACGCTGGGATATGCCTATGAATGTTTCACTTCCAAGATAGGTGCAGCGAGCGGTAGCCACGATCTGGTGGTGAGGTATGCATTGGATTTGAATGTGTTTAAGAAAAACCGGAACTTGCATAAAAGCGTACGGATTTTGTAAGAGAATATACGAACAATGGGAAAGAATAAAGGAATGAAAACAATTCATGCGTGGTACGGGGCGGCTTTGTTGCTGTTCGGTTCGCTGATTTCGTGCATGGGAACAGTAGGTAACAGTTCCATGAGAGGTGGCGAGGTAATAGGAGCCAGTGCTGTAGCATGGAACGAACCTGCACCTTATGGCATGGTGTTGGTGAAACGCGGTTCGGTAAAAATGGGTCCCGATAAGCAAGATAGTTTGTGGGGAATAATCGTTCCTTCACGGGAAATTTCGGTAGAATCTTTCTGGATGGATGATACGGAAGTGACGATTGCTGAATATAAGCAGTTTGTCAACTGGGTGCGCGACTCCATTATCCGCGAGCGCCTGGCAGATCCTGCATATGGCGGCAATGAATTGTATAAGATAGAAGAAGACCGGGAAGGGAACCCAATCAAACCTTATTTGAATTGGTCGAAGCCTATCCCGTGGAAGCGGGCGACAGAGGATGAGCAGATGGCCATTGAAAGTGTATATAAGCATCATCCCATTGATGGTACGCTGATGCTGGATGGAGCACAACTGAATTATTATTATGAAATTTATGACTATACCGAGGCAGCTAAGCGTCGTAACCGTTTGAACCCTGTCGAGCGTGTCAAGAACACAGATGTCCAGGTGAATCCGGAAGAAGTAATCATGATAACAAAAGATACAGCATATATTGATGATGAAGGACGAATTGTAAATCGTACTATAACCCGTCCGTTATCCAGTGAATGGGACTTTCTGAACAGTTATATCGTGAATATTTATCCCGATACAACCTGCTGGGTGAATGATTTTCCCAATGCCAATAATGAACAATACATGCGTTTGTATTTCAATCATCCCAGCTATAACGAACATCCGGTAGTAGGTGTCAGTTGGGAACAGGCCAATGCATTCTGTGCATGGCGTACCAACTATTTACTTGCGGGACTGCGTGGACAGGCGAAGTATATTCAACGTTATCGCTTGCCGACTGAAGCGGAGTGGGAATTTGCCGCACGCGGAAGGGAAGACAATAAATATCCCTGGAAAGACAGCGAAGAAACCAAAGATGACCGTGGGTGTTACAATGCGAACTATAAACCCGGCAAGGGTAACTATACCAAGGACGGTAACCTGATTTCAACCCGGGTGGGGGCTTATTCTCCTAACTCAAACGGGCTCTACGATATGGCGGGTAATGTTGCAGAATGGACATCAACGGCATATACTGAGTCGGGAGTTCTGCAGGCAAACGATATCAATCCGGATATCCAGTATAATGCCGCACCGGAAGATCCGTATGCGTTGAAGAAAAAAGTGGTTCGTGGAGGTTCGTGGAAGGACGTGAATGCATTCATCCGTTCGGATGCCCGGGCGTCCGAATATCAGAATGAGCAACGTTCGTATATCGGTTTCCGTTGTGTGCGTACGCAGGTGGGATATAATAAGAAGGGGAAATGATAAGATGCTAAAATGGTAAAATGATGGAGAAAGATACTGTAAACAAGAAAAGGGACTTCGGGCAAAAGTTGCAGGACTTTATGGCGAGTTATCGTGGCAAGGTCATAATGAACTATGCCTATAGCTGGGGAGCTGCTATCGTTATTGCAGGTACCTTGTTTAAACTGACGCATTTGCCAGGTGCCAATCTGATGCTTTGGATCGGTATGGGAACAGAAGTACTGGTGTTCTTTATTTCTGCATTCGACTTGCCAAGCAGGCAGACTGGTACAGCTGCAGGCGGAGTGATAGTTGTTGGTGACGGAGGGACGGGCAGTGCAGATGTTAATCAGACTGTATCGCAAGAAAGAAGACAGGTTTCTGTTTCAGGGCAGCCTGTAGCGGTGACTGTAGGAGCTGCTAATGATTTATCCGGAACTCCTGCTCCGGCTTTTACTCTTGAAATGGAAGAAACCACACAGGCTTATATCGCTCAACTGAAAGAAATGACCGAAATACTTTCGCACTTCACCGCACAAGCAGAGTCGTTGTCGCATGATGCCGAGCAAATGAGTGCACTGAACCGTAATCTTGCAGGCATCAATGCTATTTATGAAATGCAGCTTCGCAGTGCCAGCACTCAGATCAATACTATCGACCAAGTACATGAGCAGACCCGTAAGATGGCTCGTCAGATTGAAGAACTAAATGCAGTCTATGCACGTATGTTGCAGGCTGTACAAGTGAAGTGAAGGTGATAAGGTGTCCCCTTCGTCACGCCACCAAATTGTAATTTGTAATACGTAATTTGTAATTTATAAAAATGCATACTAATCCGGATTCTCCGCGTCAGAAGATGATAAATCTGATGTATATCGTCTTGATGGCGTTGTTGGCACTTAATGTTTCATCAGATGTGCTGAATGGCTTTTCATTGGTAGATGAAAGCCTTTCCCGTACAACGGCGAACTCGACTGTGCAAAACCAATCGTTATATGATGGGCTTGCGGGTGCCAATAAACGTAATCCGGAGAAAGTGGGACCTTGGTTTGAGAGAGCGGTACATGTGAAAAATATGTCTGATTCGCTCTATGCTTACGTTGATGAATTGAAATTGCGTATTGTGAAGGAAGCGGATGGAAAAGACGGTGATATTACCAATATATCCAATAGAGAAGATTTGGAAGCAGCTTCTTTCGTAATGCTTGCTCCCGGTAGAGGGCAAGGAAAAGAGCTGTTCAATCGAATTAATCAATATAGGAGTGAAATACTGGCTTTTGTTACTGATCCGGTGCAGCAGAAGATTATCCGTGATAACCTGAGTACTGAGGTTCCACATAAAGCATCGGCAGCTGGGAAGAACTGGCAGGAGTATATTTTTGAAAATACTCCGGTAGCTGCTGCTGTCACGTTATTAACCAAATTGCAAAGTGATGTACGTTATGCCGAAGGTGAAGTCTTGCACTTGCTGACACAGAATACCGATGTACAAGATGTGCGCGTAAACCAACTTCAGGCTTATGTGATTCCTACCTCTCAGAATGTGGTGCGTGGGGGGACGTATAGTGCGCGGGTTATTTTGGCCGCTGTAGATTCTACACAACGCCCGTCCATCTATATAGCCGGAAAGAAACAGCCGGATAATGCCGAAGGTTGGTTCGAAACTGTTTGTAATCGTACAGGGGAATTTTCTTTAGATGGTTATCTGGAATTGGCACAGGGTAATGGAGAAGTGCTTCGCAGAGAGTTTTCCCAAAAATATACGGTGGTGGAGCCTACTGCTACGGTATCTGCTACTATGATGAATGTGCTTTATGCCGGATATGATAATCCTATCAGCATCTCCGTTCCCGGGGTACCGGCAGGACAGGTGCAGGCAAGTATTGTAAGTGGGAATGGTACATTGGCCCGCACGGGTAGTGGATATATTGCTCACCCTACAGCTATAGGCAAGGATGTAGTGATTCGTGTGATGGCATCTGTGGGTGGACGTACGCAATCAATGGGAGATTACACTTACCGTGTACGCCAATTGCCTGATCCGTCACCCTTTATTGAGTATACGGAAGATGGGACGCCGAAGCGTTATCGTGGTGGCCGTGGATTGTCCAAGGCTATCTTGATGAATACTCCTGGTATTGTTGCTGCCATTGATGATGGGCTACTGAATATTAATTTCCGGGTATTGGGCTTTGAAGCTGTTTTCTTTGATAATATGGGGAATGCCGTGCCGGAAGTGTCTTCGGGAGCTTCGTTCTCTACACGTCAGAAGGATATGTTCCGTCGCTTGTCACGGGGTAAACGTTTCTATATTTCCCGGGTACGTGCAGTGGGACCGGATGGGGTAGAACGTCTACTGCCTACTACGTTAGAAGTAATTGTGAATTGAAATTAGAAATCGACTATAAAAGGTATAAGACTATGAAACTTTCCTTGAAACTCATAATAGCTGTCACTCTGTGTGTATCGAACCTCTCAGTAGGGTGGGCACAAAGGCAATATCCCGGTTCGCCGGGATTACCGGACGATGTGGTATGGATGCGTGAAATCTACCGTACGCTGGATTTGACGAAGGATACCAATGGTGCTTTGTACTATCCGGTGGAACCGCAGGGGAATAAAATGAATCTTTTCACAACGATGTTCCGTTTGCTGGCACAGAAGAAAATACCGGCTTATGAGTATCAGCTGGATGGTACGGAACGTTTTCAGAAAGATGCTGAGGTGACTTTTCGTGATGTGTTGGATCGTTTCCAGATCTATTATGAATTGAAGAAGGTGGCAAATCGCCGTGATAGCGTTGTATCTATCAGTAACAGTGACATACCTTCGGCAGATGTATTAAGCTATTTCATAAAAGAAGTCTGGTATTTTGATCAGCGTACTTCTACCTATGGTTCGGTGATAACGGCCATTTGTCCGGTATTGCATCGATCGGAAGAGTTCAGTTTGGAAAAGACTAAATTCCCTATGTTCTGGGTAAACTATCAAGATCTGGTTCCTCATTTAATGCAGTCTAAGATATCTGTTAGCAATTATAACAATGCAGCAAACAGTACTTGGGATGACTTCTTTGCAGCGCGTTTATATAAAGGTGATATTTATAAAACTACGAATTTGCAAAACCGTACCTTATCGCAATACTGTCCCACAGATAGTGCTATGGTGAAAGAGCAGAAAAGGATTGAAAAGGAACTGGCTGATTTTGAGAATTCATTGTACGGTAAGGATCTCGTAGAGGAGACAGATTCGGTTTCTGCAGTTTCGGGGACAAAAATTGTAAAGGCGAATTCCAAAAAGAAAGGACGTGACAATACTGTTACGATTAGAAGTAAATCTTCTTCCTCTTCTAAGGCTAAATCTTCTTCTGGTAAGTCTCAGTCGGTATCTAAGCGTGAGGCAGCTGCTCCAAAGGCATCAGTGCGACGACAACGTCGTTGAACAAAAATGAATCTATTTTGTTCTTTTTAAGAATTAATCCATATATTTGTTCCGATAATTTAAACAAAAAGAATTATGAAGAAGATTTTTAGTGCTTTCATTATAGCTGTATGCTGCATGTTTATGGCTATGCCTGCCCAGGCACAGCTCCTTAAATGGGGTGTAAAAGGTGGTGTGAACTTGACAAAGATAGACTGGGATGGAGGATTCAAAGGAAATAAAGATAACTCGACTGGTTTCTTTATTGGTCCGATGGCTGAAATCACAATTCCTATTGTAGGTCTGGGTGTTGATGGTGCTTTGCTATTCTCGCAAAGAGGTAAAAGTGACGTAAAACAAACCGGAGTGGAAGTTCCCGTTAATCTGAAATATACGATTGGATTGGGTAGCTTGCTGGGTATTTATTTTGCTGCCGGTCCTGATTTCTTTTTTGATTTCGACAAGAAAGATAATGTTGACCGGAAGAAAACTCAGGTAGGACTTAACTTGGGAGTCGGCGTGAAGCTGATTAAGCATTTACAGGTGGGTGTGAACTATCAGTTCCCGATGGGCGATAGTTTTACCTGGAAAAAAGCAGGCGATGCTATTGGTGCTAAAAACAAGACTTGGCAAGTATCTGCCGCTTATCTTTTCTAAGAAGAGAAATATTTATCATATAAATAGCGTTGCTGATTTTGATTGGCAACGCTATTTTTTTGTCGTATCTTTGCCGCCGCGATGAAGAAATTTGTAGATGTCATATTGCCTTTGCCTTTGCCCCGTTGCTTCACCTATTCGCTGCCTGAAGAATGGGCGGATGAGGTACAGATGGGCTGCCGGGTGGTAGTTCCGTTCGGACGAAAGAAATACTATACAGCAATAGTGCGTAATGTGCATTATTGTGAACCGATGGATTATGAGGTAAAAGAAGTCTCTACATTACTGGATGCCCGCCCGATTCTATTGCCGGAACAATTCAAGTTCTGGGAGTGGCTGGCTGATTACTATCTCTGTACACAAGGGGATGTTTATAAAGCTGCTTTGCCTTCCGGCTTGAAACTGGAAAGTGAGACGATGGTAGAGTACAATCCGGATTTCGAATCGGAGTTCCGTCTGCCGGAACGGGAACAGAAGATATTGGATTTACTTTCTGCAGAACCCGAACAGTGTGTCACCAAGTTGGAAAAAGACACTGGACTCAAGAATATACTTCCTGTTATCAAATCCTTGCTGGATAAGGAGGCTATCTTTGTGAAAGAAGAACTGCGCCGGACTTATAAACCCAAGACTGAAACGCGCGTAAGACTGACAGACGAGATGCGGAATGAAAAACGTCTGCAGGAACTCTTTGATGAACTGGCACGTGCTCCGAAGCAACTGGATTTACTGATGAAATACATTGAACTGTCCGGCATTCTGGGAGGGGATGGTCTGAAGAGCTTTCCTAAAGAAGTCACAAAGAAAGAGCTTTTGCTGCGGGCATCTGCTTCACCAGCAGTGTTTAATGGTTTGGTAGATAAGCATATCTTTGAAGTCTATCAGCAGGAAATAGGACGACTGCACGCTGTTGTGCGCGATACTCTTCCCATCAATCCGTTGAATGAACATCAACAGGCGGCACACGATGAGATTGTGCAATGCTTTCAATCCAAAAATGTATGCTTGCTGCATGGTGTGACTGCCAGTGGAAAAACAGAAATCTATATACACTTGATTGAAGAAGCCATCCGGCAAGGAAAACAGGTATTGTATCTTTTGCCGGAAATAGCTCTTACCACTCAGATTACAGAACGTCTGCAACGGGTGTTTGGAGATCGTTTGGGTATTTACCATTCTAAGTTTCCCGATGCAGAACGCGTAGAAATTTGGCAAAAGCAACTGATGGAAAAAGGATATGATATTATTCTGGGAGTCCGTTCCTCTGTTTTCTTGCCTTTCCGCAATCTGGGGTTGGTGATTGTGGATGAGGAACATGAGAATACCTATAAACAACAAGACCCTGCTCCCCGCTATCATGCCCGGAATGCAGCGATTATACTGGCATCCATGTATGGCGCCAAGACTTTGCTGGGTACGGCAACTCCCTCTATTGAGACGTGGCATAATGCTTCTTCCGGAAAGTATGGACTGGTGGAGCTGAAAGAACGATATAAAGAAATGCAGTTGCCTGAGATTATTCCGGTGGACATACACGAATTACATCGTAAAAAACGTATGAATGGGCCGTTTTCTCCATTACTACTTCAATATATTCATGAAACTCTGGCGCAGAAAGAACAGGTTATCTTGTTCCAGAACCGGCGTGGCTTTGCTCCGATGATTGAATGTAATACATGTGGATGGGTGCCGAAGTGCAAGAATTGTGATGTGAGCCTGACGTTTCATAAAGGATTGAACCAGTTGACTTGCCATTATTGCGGTTATACGTATCAGCTGCCTCGTATATGCCCTGCTTGTGAAGGGACCGACTTGCGCAATCGAGGGTTTGGAACAGAGAAGATAGAAGATGATATTAAAGCTTTGTTTCCGGAAGCTACTGTTGCACGCATGGATCTGGATACTACCCGTACCCGTTCAGCTTACGAACGTATCATTGCAGATTTCGAACAAGGGAAAACTGATATATTGATAGGCACGCAAATGGTTTCTAAAGGATTGGACTTCGACCATGTCAGCGTGGTAGGTATTCTGAATGCAGATACTATGTTGAATTATCCGGATTTCCGTTCGTACGAACGTGCTTTCCAACTGATGGCGCAGGTTTCCGGACGTGCCGGACGAAAGAATAAGCGGGGACGTGTTATTTTGCAGACGAAGAGTATCGATCACCCTATTATAGATCAGGTCATTCACAATGACTTTGAACAAATGGTAGCCGGACAACTTGCTGAGCGGCAGATATTTCACTATCCACCATATTACCGCCTGGTGTATGTTTATCTGAAAAACCGCAACGAGCAACTGCTTGACTTGATGGCACAGACCATGTCAGGCAAGTTGCGTGCAGTCTTTGGTAACCGTGTGCTGGGTCCGGATAAACCGCCTGTTGCCCGGATACAAACCTTATTTATCCGGAAGATTATTGTCAAGATAGAGTATAATGCTCCGATGGCTCGCGCCCGTGAACTGTTGGTACAGGTTCAGAAAGAGATGGTGTCGGAGGATCGTTTTAAATCTTTGATTGTCTATTATGATGTAGATCCGATGTAGCGGGGAAATATTTTTCCCCAGTTGGAAAAAACATTTTTCCAGTTGGGAAAATAAAACACCCATTTGTACCAAGTTTAATGATTACTAAATAATGTGTTTATGAAACCTTGTAAAATACTGTTTGTTTGCCTCGGTAATATTTGCCGTTCTTCCTCTGCAGAAGGTGTGATGAAACATTTGTTGGAAGAATCCGGACTGGGGAATGAGTTTGTGGTAGACTCTGCCGGTATCTCCTCTTATCATCAGGGTGAATTACCTGATAGCCGGATGCGTGCCCATGCTATTCGTCGCGGTTACGAGCTCACACATCGTTCGCGCTCCGTGCGAACGGAAGATTTCTATAATTTCGATTTGATTATCGGGATGGACGACCGAAATATTGATGACTTGAAAGATCGTGCCCCTTCTCCGGAAGAATGGAAGAAGATACACCTTATGACGGAATACTGTACCCGCTTTACGCATGCCGACCACGTGCCCGATCCATATTATGGTGGAGCCGAAGGGTTTGAGTATGTGCTCGATCTATTGGAGGATGCTTGCGCAGGATTGTTGGAGCGTATTTCGCAAAGTAACTAATACTAATTCTTTTCTTAGTAATAGATAGATGCCGGAGCTGTGGATGCTAATTCGTTCCGAGTGTAATCCATAGCGCTTACTTAGTGAAAAATCTGTTTATCCTGATAGAATCTCTTATCTTCATTCAGGCTACATGTGGCATCTACACCTGCACTTTGCAGAGTCTCAGCAATGTCATTCAGTGTTCGCCGGGATACCCTGCCTATGTAGTAAAGACGATAGTGATAATCTTTATCCAATATTTCCATCACATGCGTGAAAGCCTGTTCACGTGCAAAGTCAAAGTTGACTTTAAGTATCTTTTCGTAGGGATACACTATTTCACGCCCTACACTATATATTCTGAGACTTCTATTGTCTACCTTCAGATAGCAAAAGCGTGTCATCAGCATGTGCATGAAGTAGATACTCAAACCGAACGAAATGATGCCCAGAATATATGCCCACCAACTTCCGAATGCAATAGCCTGATATCCCAATATCATGAACGTGATGAAAAGCACTAAGAAATAAAACATATAGAGTGACGGGCGCTGATAGGTAGTCGCCGGAATTTCCGCTGCTGTCCGTTCCCGCGAGATAGAATTATCAAAAGGTATGTTTTGCGAAACCAGATAGCGGATAATAGATGATGGCTTCTGGAACGGGCGAACATAAAAAGCCTTTTGGTTACCCTGTTTCAGGTGTAATGTCAAGATGCCCGCACCATATTTATCTTTGACCTTCAGGTCGTTTTTGCGTGGAACCTCGCGAAAACGCTTCATGAAACTGAAACTCTGGATGTCATGCAGCCGGACGCCTTTGTGTTGCAGAAGGCTTTCGGTACGTTTTTGGTCTTGAGTAGTTGCTTTCATATTTCTTATTTTTTAAGTTCGGGATAGCTGATACGGGTATGGTAAATCGTTTTCAATTTCTCTTTGAAAACTGATTTTACGGTGGCGATATCCTTGAAGGTGATAGGGCATTCTTTGAAGTAACCTTCTTCTACTTGCGAATCAATAATCTTGTCCACCAGGTTATTGATACTATCTTCCGTATATTCGGGCAAACTGCGGGAGGCGGCTTCCACAGCATCTGCCATCATTAAGATAGCTGTTTCACGAGTGAATGGATTCGGACCTGGGTAAGTGAATAATTCTTCATTCGGTTCTTCGTCCGGGTGTTCATTTTTCCAGGAAATATAAAAATACTTTGTTTTTCCCCTGCCATGGTGAGTACTGATAAAGTCTTTTATCACTTTAGGCAGGTTGTTCTTCTCAGCCAGTTTCAGTCCGTCCGTCACATGGCTGATGATGACCTGTGCACTTTGTTCATAACTGAGATTTTTGTGCGGATTGACACCTCCCGATTGGTTCTCAGTAAAGAATACTGGATTCTCCATCTTGCCAATGTCATGATATAAAGCACCAGTACGTACTAACTGGCTCTTTGCCCCAATACGGTTGGCAGCTTCTGCTGCAAGGTTGGCCACTTGCATGGAGTGCTGGAAAGTACCTGGAACTGTTTCGGACAAGCGACGCAGCAACGGACTGTTGATATTGGAAAGTTCTACCAGGGTAACGTTGGAAGTAAATCCGAAAGTCTTCTCCAATAAGAATAAAAGCGGATAAGTAAACAATAGAAGTACTCCATTCACTGTGAAGTAGGTATACATGCTTCCATTCAGTTTCGACAAGTCGTTTTCAGTAATCAACTCAAATGAGAAATAAAGTGCAGCATAAGTAAGTATCACCAGTAGGGCTGTGCGGAAAAGTTGCGAACGCTGTGATAATTCCCGCAGGCTGAATATCGCAACCAGACCGGCGGCCAGTTGCAGGAGTATGAACTCATGCGGATAGCGTAAACAAATGGAGCATATCAGTATAGTGACTACCTGTGTGAGGAATGCCGTACGTGAGTCGAGGAATACACGGATAATGACCGGCAGCATCGCATAGGGAATGATGTAAACATTGTAGATGTTATTTGCCACCATAAGGGCCGTCACCACACAATAAAACATGATTAGTGTAAAGAGTAGGGACAGGCTGCCTTTACGTTCATAATAGTCTTTACGGAACAAATCGAGATAAAGCATGAAGCAAAGAATAAAGATACCGACAAATAGTGTTTGCCCTGTTAGTATCAGGCGTTTCTGTCCCAATGACTCACTGCGCTGAATAGATTCTTTCCGTAGACTTTCAAGAATATTATAAGTTTCCTGATCTATAATTTCTCCCCGGTCTATGATCTTCTGTCCGCTTACAACTATGCCATTTGCCCAAGCATAATTATCGAGGGTCTCTTTCTTGGCTGTTTCTGTACGCTGTTCGTCGTATGACAGATTCGGATACAGATATTCGTTGAGAGAACACTGTCGTAAAATGAAAGGTGAATAGTGCGCAGTGTCCGCAGTAAGCAGATAGGTATAGGCATCTTTTACGGAAAACAGTTGTTCGGTGCTTCGTTGGTTGGCAAGTTTATCATCAATTACCATAATGGCAGTGGTGCTGTCTTTCTGTAGTTGGTCGAGTCCCTCTGTAGAAAGTATGCCCGCCTTATAAATTTCCGACAATCTTTTTTCCAGGTAACGCATGTAGTCGGAAGAGGGGACAATGTCACGCAGATGGCTTTGATAATCTGTTTTCAACTTATTGATGGCAGTCTTTTCTATGCTTTTATCTAATTGATAATAAGGTTGGAAAGCAGCAAGAATACTGTCCTGCTCCCGTTTCACAACTGCATCGTCCTTATAGATAGGGAAATCGAATGTGGCCATAAGTTGTCCATATTTCCACGGCTTATCAATATCGAACTGATAATTAAATTTGCCGTCACGCGGCAGGAAGTATACAATAATAGCTACCGTGCCGATAAATATGAGTACTTTATACAGCAAATCTCTATAAGAAAAGCTTTTTTTAGTCTTGGTTTTATTCATATCGGTTGAATTTTTTGCGAAAAGTACAAAAAAAAACATTAGTGTGGAAAAAAAGGTTTAATTTTGCCGTCTAATTATCTCATAAGTAATGCAAAATATGACAGAAAGAAGAGTCAGAGTTCGATTTGCCCCAAGTCCTACAGGGGCGTTGCACATTGGTGGTGTGCGTACAGCATTATACAATTATCTTTTTGCACGCCAACATGGAGGTGATATGATTTTCCGTATCGAAGATACTGATAGTAACCGTTTTGTGCCGGGTGCAGAAGAATATATATTGGAATCTTTCAAATGGTTGGGTATCCCGTTCGATGAGGGAGTCAGCTTTGGTGGAGAGCATGGACCGTACCGCCAGTCCGAACGCCGTGAAATATACAAGAAGTATGTGAAAGTATTATTGGATGCAGGTAAGGCTTATATTGCTTTTGATACTCCCGAGGAGTTGGAAGCAAAGCGCACTGAAATAGCCAATTTCCAATATGATGCTTCTACCCGTATGCAAATGCGTAATTCACTGACACTTTCTAAAGAAGAAGTAGATGCATTGATTGCCGAGGGTAAGCAGTACGTGGTTCGTTTTAAGATAGAACCCAATGAAGACGTGCATGTAAACGACCTGATCCGGGGTGAGGTGATAATTAATTCTTCTATTCTGGATGATAAGGTACTTTATAAATCAGCAGATGAGCTTCCGACCTATCATTTGGCAAATATTGTAGACGACCATTTGATGGAGGTTTCCCATGTGATTCGTGGTGAAGAATGGTTGCCCTCTGCACCGTTGCACGTGTTGTTGTACCGTGCTTTTGGTTGGGAAGATACGATGCCGTCTTTTGCCCACCTGCCTTTGCTGCTGAAGCCGGAAGGTAACGGTAAGTTGAGCAAGCGTGACGGTGACCGTCTTGGTTTTCCCGTATTCCCATTGGAATGGCATGATCCCAAAACAGGTGAAGTGTCTTCCGGATATCGTGAATCGGGTTATCTGCCTGAGGCAGTGATTAATTTCCTGGCTTTGCTGGGCTGGAATCCGGGTAACGATCAGGAACTCATGTCTATGGATGAATTGATAAAATTGTTCGACCTGAGTCATTGCAGTAAATCTGGTGCTAAGTTCGATTACAAGAAAGGAATCTGGTTCAACCATGAATATATATTGTTGAAGCCGGATACGGAAATAGCAGAACTTTTTGTTCCGGTTCTGAAAGAACAGGGCGTGGAAGCTCCGTTTGAGAAAGTGGTAACTGTAGTAGGTATGATGAAGAATCGCGTAAGCTTTGTGCGCGAACTTTGGGAAGCTTCCAGTTTCTTCTTTGTAGCTCCCACCGAATATGACGAAAAGACTGTGAAGAAACGCTGGAAAGAAGATTCTGCCCAGTGCATGACTGAATTAATGGAAGTACTGGCAGGTATCGAGGACTTCGGCATCGAAAATCAGGAAAAGATTGTAATGGACTGGATTGCAGAAAAAGGATACCATACCGGAAATATAATGAATGCTTTTCGCCTGACGCTGGTAGGCGAGGGGAAAGGTCCGCATATGTTCGACATCTCCTGGGTGCTGGGCAAAGAAGAAACACTGGCGCGTATGAAACGAGCAATTGAAGTACTGAAATAAAATTGAAATCCAAGCTGAAGAAAGTATGTTTTACGACCTTGCGATAGGTATCTATGACCTTCTGGTGCATCTGGCGGCTCCTTTTAGCCGTAAACCCCGTAAAATGATGAAAGGGCATTGGGTGGTGTATGAACTTCTCAGACAGCAATTGGAAAAGGATGTGCGTTACATCTGGTTTCATGCGGCTTCCTTGGGCGAGTTTGAACAAGGGCGTCCTCTGATAGAGAAAATTCGTGCCAAATATCCTGATTATGGTATATTGCTGACATTCTTCTCTCCTTCCGGATATGAAGTACGTAAGAATTATCGTGGGGCGGATGTGGTATGTTACCTGCCGTTTGATAAACCCCGGAATGTGAAGAAATTCCTAGATATAGCGAATCCTTGCATGGCTTTCTTCATCAAATATGAGTTCTGGAAGAATTATCTGGATGAATTGCATAAACGTCGTATCCCGGTGTATAGTGTTTCGTCTATATTCCGTCGCGGACAGGTTTTCTTTAAGTGGTATGGAGGAACTTATCGCCACGTATTACGTAATTTTGATCATTTGTTTGTGCAGAATGAACGTTCTAAACGCTATTTGGGTAAGATCGGCATCAATCGCGTGACGGTAGTTGGTGATACACGCTTCGACAGGGTTTTGCAGATACGTGAAGAAGCCAAAGAATTGCCTTTGGTAAAGCTCTTTAAGAATGATACGATGACTTTTGTTGCCGGTAGTTCCTGGCAACCGGATGAAGATCTGTTTATCGAATATTTCAATAATCACCCGGAAGTAAAACTTATAATAGCTCCGCATGTGATAGATGAAAATCACCTGGTAGAGATAATCCGGAAATTGAAACGCCCGTATGTGCGCTATACCCGTGCGGACGAAAAGAATGTGCTGAAAGCTGATTGCCTGATTATCGATTGCTTCGGTTTATTATCCTCTATTTATCGATATGGTGAGATAGCATATGTAGGTGGCGGTTTCGGAGTGGGTATTCATAACACATTAGAAGCGGCTGTCTATGGAATTCCGGTTATATTCGGACCTAAATACCAAAAATTTATGGAAGCCATACAGTTGATAGAAGCTAAGGGTGCTTTCTCCATTAAGAATTATGAGGAATTGAAAGAATTGCTCGACCGGATGCTGACAGATGATATATTCTTGCGTGAGACAGGAACAAATGCCGGATATTATGTCACTAGTAACGCTGGAGCTACGGATAAAATATTGAGTATGATTAATTTCTAAGAGATATGTATAAATAGAAAGGGGGCAGATCGTAGTTTATCTGCCCCCTTTCTATTTATACATATCCGTCAGCTTATCATTCCTTATACCAATTGGAATACATCAGATAGTTGTGTGCAATCTTCTGATTCAATTCTTTAGCCTGTGCCGGATCTACTTTTTTGATGAATTTTGCAGGGACACCACCCCAGATGCTTCCCGGTTCAATGACCGTGTTGCTCAAAACCAGTGAGCCGGCAGCAACAATAGCGCCTTCACCCACAATAGCGTGGTCGAGAATGGTAGAGCCCATGCCTACCAATGCATAATCTTTAATGGTAGCTCCATGAATGGTGACGTTGTGCCCTACAGAAACGTGATCGCCTATTTCAATGGTTGATTTTTCATATAAGGTGTGCAGCACGCTTCCGTCTTGTATATTGACCCCGTTTCCGATGCGGATGGAGTTTACGTCTCCGCGCAGTACGGTGCTGAACCAAATGCTGCAATCACGTCCCATTTTTACATCTCCGATGATGGCTGCATTGTCTGCTAAAAAACAGTTCTCTCCAAATTCAGGAGTGAAACCTCTGACTGATTTGATTAATGCCATTTTGTATACTGATTACTATTTAGTGGTTATAACTTACTTGTTGCTTCCTTCAACCATGCCTGTTCCTCTTTGTTCAGGCTTGGCGATAATTTCTCATATACAGTTTGATGATAGCTGTTGAGCCATTCGATTTCTTCTGTAGTGAGCAGTTCTTTAATAATTCCTTTTTTGCAGATAGGGCAGAGGGTTACAGTCTCGAATTGCAGATAGTTGCCGAACATTCCTTCTCCGGCAGGAACTACCAGAACCAGATTTTCCGTCCGGATTCCATGACTTCCTGCTTTGTATACGCCCGGTTCGTTGGATGTCAGCATACCCAGTTGCAGGGGTATCGGGTTTTCGTTCATCCGGATACTCTGAGGTCCTTCGTGTACATTCAGGAAATGGCCTACGCCATGTCCTGTACCATGCAGGAAGTTCATTCCCCGTTGCCATATCGGCATACGCGCCAGTACATCCAGTTGTGCTCCGCGTGTACCAACAGGAAATTTGGCCATTGCCAGTGCGATGTGCCCTTTTAATATTAATGTATAGTCTGTTTTCTCTTCTTTGGTTAGTTTACCTAAGGCAATCGTACGTGTAATATCTGTAGTTCCGTCCAGATATTGTGCGCCGGAATCTAATAGCAGAAAACCTTCAGGCTTTAGAGGGACATCTGTTTCGGGAGTTGCTTCGTAATGTACGATTGCCCCATGTTCTTTGTACCCTGCAATGGTGTCAAAGCTTTCTCCCTTGTATAAATCCTGTTCGGCGCGGAAGTTGTGCAGTTTTTTGTCTACACTTATCTCGGTCTCTCTGCCGGTGGGGACTGCCTCTTCCAGCCACTTCAGGAATTTGACCAGAGCTACTCCGTCCCGTTGCATTGCTGCGTGTATTCCGGCTATTTCCTGTTCGTTACGAATTGCTTTCAGCAGAGTAACCGGGGAAGCTCCATGAATGATTCTGCAATTGGGGTTGACGGCCGAATACATGGCGTAATTTGTTTTAGCCGGGTTAATGAGCAGGCTATCCACATTTATCCGGTTGAGGTATGTTTCCACTTCCTCATAAGGGTGCAGGCTTACTCCTATTCCTTTTAGATAGTTGGCAACCACAGGGGTAATCTTTTGTGGTTGGATGAAAAAGTGTGTATGTTGTTCTTCAATCAATAGGTAGCTGACAACTACAGGATTGCAATGTACATCACTGCCGCGCAGGTTGAGTGTCCATGCAATTTCGTCCAGAGCCGACAGGAATAATGCTTTGGCATTGCACTTTTTCAACTCTTCCCGGATAATGGAAATTTTTTCTGTGCTGCTTTTTCCTGCATATTTCGTTTCATGGATAAAAGCTGGACCTTCCGGCATTGGTGGTCGATCAGTCCATAATTGATCTAACGGATCTGAAATACTTTTCAGCCGTATCCGCTGTTTCTGTAATTTAACTCTCATGTTTTCCACAGCTTCTGCAGAAAACATTTTCCCATCAATACCTACGGTGTCACCGGGAGCTAATTGCATACTTAAAAACGTGGAGATACTGGGTGTTTCAGGAAGCATTTCTTTGTATAACTCTATTTCAGTACCTTCCAACTGTTGGGCAGCTTGGAGGAAATAGCGGGAATCAGTCCATAATCCTGCCTTAGTGGTAGTTACGACAACGGTTCCTGCGGAACCTGTAAAACCGGAAATCCATTCCCGGGATTTCCAGTGAGGAGCAACATATTCACTCAGATGCGGGTCTGTACTCGGAATAATAAAGGCCTGTATGCCATCTTGACTGAACAAAGCCCGTAAGGCTTGTATCCGATTGTTTATTGTCTGGCTCATATACTATTTATATATAGGTATAACATTCATCCCTCAAAGATACTCACTTTCTTTGAATATCTTTTGCCGATTACTGTACTTTGTCCGTTGGCAGCAGGTAATCAATGCTTTTATCAATGTATGAACAATACCAACTCCCTGGCTGAACCCGACCTGTCCCCGACTTGCTCCGTACATTCTGCGGTCAGAGGTACCTCTGAATGGAGAGAATGCGGAGTTGGTACGGAGCAGGTATTATGTTAGTTGGCTTCTTTTTTCGGCAAATGTCCTATTTGCCTGCTTATTCTATTGGGGCTGAGAATTTTTTGTTGTGGCATTCTTTCTTCTTTTTGCAGATTTTTTGGCGGAAAGTTTTGTGGATAAAGAAACTATGTGTAATTTTGCCGCTCAATTTAATCGTGAGATTTTTAAACCATTAACATTTTAATAAAAAGAAAATGATTGTAGTACCTGTAAAAGAAGGCGAAAACATTGAAAAAGCGCTGAAGAAGTTTAAAAGAAAATTTGAGAAAACTGGTATCGTTAAGGAATTAAGAAGCAGACAGCAGTTTGATAAACCGTCTGTAGTTAAAAGACTTAAGAAAGAACGTGCAGTTTACGTACAACAACTTCAGCAAGTAGAAGATTAATAATTCGTAATTTCCTTTGAATTATTGAATTCTTTTCATACATTCGTTGCATGATTTTTGATGTAGCGATATATGTGGTTGACAGACTCTTTTCTTGACTATCTTCAGTACGAACGGAATTACTCCGAAGAGACTATAAAGTCTTATCGGGAAGATTTGCGTCAGTTTGAAGAGTTTGCGAGAGGAGAAATTGGAGATTCGGCTCCATCGGAAGTAAAGGCTGAACTTGTTCGCGAATGGATTGTTTCCTTAATGGACAGGGGATATACTTCTACTTCAATAAACCGGAAGCTAAGTTCGCTTAGGTCATTTTATAAATTCCTTTTAAGGAAGGGTGAGGTGGCTGTGAATCCATTGCAAAAGATAACGGGACCTAAAAATAAGAAACCGTTACCTGCTTTTCTTCGGGAGAGTGATATGGATAGGTTGTTGGATGAGGTGGATTTCGGTGAAGGCTTTAAGGGATGTCGTGATCATATGATTATTGAGATGTTTTATGCCACGGGCGTGAGGCTTTCTGAATTGATAGGATTGGACAATAAAGATGTAGATTTCTCTTCTTCACTTATCAAAGTGACGGGGAAACGAAATAAACAGCGTTTGATACCTTTTGGCGAGGAGCTGAAAAATGCAATGACGGAGTATGTCGATGTTAGAAATGAAGCAGTCCCGGTTCGGACGGATGCATTTTTTGTCCGGGAGAATGGGGCGCGTCTTTCTCGCAGTATTGTTGAAAATATAGTGAAACGAAACCTGTCAAAGGTAGTAACGTTGAAGAAACGTAGTCCTCATGTGTTGAGGCATACTTTTGCTACGACTATGCTGAATCATGATGCAGAGCTCGGAGCTATAAAAGAACTTCTCGGTCACGAGAGTTTGGCGACTACGGAGGTTTATACGCATACTACTTTTGAAGAACTTAAAAAAGTGTATAACCTGGCTCATCCTCGGGCCTAAAAGTAAGGAGGTAAGTATGGAAGTAAGAATTCAATCAATTCACTTTGACGCGTCAGAGCAATTGCAAGTCTTTATTCAGAAGAAAGTTGCAAAGTTGGAGAAGTATTACGATGATATAAAGAAAGTAGAGGTGTCATTAAAGGTAGTTAAACCAGAAACCGCAGAAAATAAAGAAGCCGGCGTAAAAGTGATTGTGCCTAGCGGCGATTTTTACGCAAGCAAGATCTGTGATACGTTTGAAGAGGCAATCGATTTAAGTGTTGAAGCCATAGAGAAACAGCTGGTTAAGTACAAGGAAAAACAACGGAGCAAATAAAATTTCGCTAAAATTTTGCGGAAAAGAAATAAATGCCTAAATTTGCAGCCGTTTCGCTCGCACTAGAACGTAACGGTTGCATTTTTTGAGTAATTGCCTCTTTAGCTCAGCTGGCCAGAGCACGTGATTTGTAATCTCGGGGTCGTTGGTTCGAATCCGACAAGAGGCTCAAAAAAAGAGATATATCAGCGATGATATATCTCTTTGTCTTTATGATATTTCGGTTCAGTTTGAAAACGGCACTTATTTTATTCTTTTGTATCCGTATACAGCGTTATTGCCTATCTCTTCTTCGATGCGCAACAACTGATTGTATTTAGCCATACGGTCTGAGCGGCTTAAAGAACCGGTCTTGATTTGACCGCTGTTGGTGGCTACGGCAATGTCTGCAATCGTGGAATCTTCCGTTTCGCCGGAACGATGGGATGTAACGGTTGTGTAGCCATGACGGTGCGCCATTTCGATGGCATTCAGCGTTTCTGTCAGGGAGCCGATTTGATTTACCTTAATCAGTATGGAGTTTGCGCAACCTTTTTCGATACCCATGGCAAGGAAATCTACATTGGTGACAAATAGGTCGTCACCTACCAGTTGACAGCGGTTTCCGATGCGGTCGGTCAGTTTCTTCCAGCCATCCCAGTCGTTTTCGCTCATGCCGTCTTCGATAGAGTCGATAGGATATTTGTCAATCAACTCTTCCAGATAATCTACCTGCTCGTTGGCTGTACGTTTTTTGCCTTTCTCACCTTCGAATTTGCTGTAATCGTAAATGCCGTCGTGATAGAATTCGGAAGAAGCGCAGTCCATGGCAATCATCACATCCCTGCCTGGTTCGTAGCCGGCAGCCTTAATGGCAGCAATGATCGAGTCCAAAGCGTCTTCTGTGCCTGTCAAGTCGGGAGCGAAACCGCCTTCGTCGCCTACAGCAGTACTAAGTCCGCGGTCATGCAATACTTTCTTTAAGGCGTGGAACACTTCTGCGCCCATACGCAGACCTTCACGGAAAGAATTCGCCCCTACCGGACGTATCATAAATTCCTGGAAAGCGATGGGGGCATCACTGTGCGAACCGCCATTGATGATATTCATCATCGGAACAGGCATTACATATGTATTTGTTCCACCGATATAGCGATAAAGGGGGATATCAAGGTATGCCGCCGCTGCTTTGGCTACGGCAAGCGAAACCCCCAAGATTGCATTTGCACCCAGATTGGATTTGGTCTTTGTGCCGTCCAAGGCCAGCATGGTATGGTCGATACTCATTTGTTCAAGAACCGACATGCCAATCAACTTGGGAGCGATGATATTATTAATATTGTTAACGGCTTTCAGTACTCCCTTGCCACCATAACGTTTTTTATCACCGTCACGCAGTTCTAGGGCTTCATGTTCGCCAGTGGATGCACCGGAGGGTACGGAAGCGCGGCCGATAAAGCCGGACTCTAATATTACATCAACTTCTACGGTAGGGTTTCCTCTTGAATCAAGAATCTCACGTCCGATAATCTTTTCTATTTTCATCTTATTTTATTTTAAATGTAAATTCCATAGGTATAACAAGTGAAAATGGAAAATTGTTCAGTCTTTTATTACGAGTCCCAGCAGGCTTGTCAGGTCCATGGCTTGGTGGGTACTGACGATAGCTCCCCGTATATCCGGCAGATTGACGTGAATACCCTCGATATGCGAATCGCTCAAGTCAATGCCCCTGAGCGGAGTATGCGAAAATTCCGCTTCTACTAACTCGCAATTGGTAAAAGCGATGGAAGTCAACTTGCAGTCGTTGAAGTCGCTGTTGCGCAAATCGCAGGTGGTGAACTCCGCCTGATTGATTTTACTCATGGAAAAATTGAGGTATCTCGCATTGCAATCCTGCATCCTGCAATGATTCAGGATTGTTTCTGGCAGATTTGTGCCGACCAGTTTACAGGAAATGAATTCTACCCGAAAAAGAGAGCTTTCTGCAAATGATATGTTGGACAAATCGCAATGCTCGAAACGGACATCCGTAAAGTGAGTAGCTTTCAGTTTACAGTTGTTGAACTGTACATGGCTGAAAGTGCAATTGGTGATACTTTTATAAGAACAATCCATTGATTCTTCCATTTGTTTGCTGAAACATATCCCTCTGACAGTTTCTTCGGTCCTAAGCCATTCTTTGAGTGATTTGGAACTCTCGACTTGACTTTCAAAAGTGGGGGAGATGACCCGTACGGGCGGCATGCTGAAGGGTTTGCCTGTTCTCATGATTGCTGTTTTAAAAGGTCTTCCCTAAGATATTTCCGCCCCATACTGCAAATATTCCCAACAAGATACTTAATAAGGTATATAGGGCGAATAATCCGTAAAATCCTTGTTTAATCAGAATCAATCCGTCGTTGGAAAATGTGGAAAAAGTGGTGAAGCCACCACACAAGCCGGTAGTCAGCAACATTCTTACTTCTGCGGATAAGTTGAAGCGGGCGGATAAGACGTAGAACAATCCTATCAGGAAGCCTCCGATGATGTTTACGGCAAATGTAGCCCAAGGAAAGGAGTAGGGTACTATCCGTTCATGGAGTGCCATTTGCACGCAATAGCGCAATACGCTGCCTGTGCCGCCGCCAAGAAATATGGCTATCAATATTTTAGTCATAATAATTGAAGTCTGGTATTGAGTTGACAAAGATAGTGTTTTCATTCCATTTGTATTTCCGAGTGAGCGGTATTTCTTTTAAAAAACAGGTTTATAATCACTTATGCAAACGTTTGCTTTTATTTCATATCTATTTTCATTTGATAACCTTAAATCAGGAGACTTTCCTGCTTATATTTGCATCAAATAAATTATAAATCATAGCATGAGAAACATGAAAGCAATTTGCATTAAACTAACCTGCTTCCTGCTCGTACTTTCTATGAGCCTTAATTCCGCAACACTTTGATTTAACTTTATTTATAAGTTCCTGAGCAACAAA
>OGMF01000111.1_pt1 | contig 94772 bp, 127 predicted proteins | sample 1572921 | NCBI WGS metagenome assembly OGMF01 (sample SAMEA2581919, study PRJEB24529) | metagenome | biome: Human gut stool | place: China | collected 2011 | reverse complement strand
TAAACTAATAAAATTATGAAACGATTTTTCATTATCATGATGTTCATATGGATTGCAGTATTTGCAATCGACTTCATGACAGAACTTAACATTTATGATGAGGTAGAGAACCTTTTCGGAATTTTCGGAATCATACTGAGATACGCAATAATTATCTCAGGATGGATTGGAGTAGTAGTGGTAATATATCACTTCTCCAAGAATGAAGAAACAATCAAAGATACAAAACTTTAACAAACTAAAAACGATGAAAATAGAGAAAACTCTCTTCCAAATTGATGGAGAGAAAGCAACTGAAATTTTTGATGAGTATAAGAGAACTCACGAAGGAGAATTTATAGCAGTCATATCTTCAGGATCGTATCCTAGGAACTGTATGACAATATTCAGAATCCTAGATACTGATCCGAGAGGACAAGAACTCGTGGATAAAATCTACAAGAAACTGCATCTTTCTCCAGGTGATGTTATCATCTCTTAATTCATCGAACTCCTGAGCAAGAGTAGAAACTGCTCTTAGTCTGAAGTTATGAGACTTCACTGAAGAGTCACAGAAATGACGAAACTAAATAAACTAACAACATTAAATTATAGAAGTTATGAAACTTATTACAATCGGTGAGGAACCTGTTTATCTCACCAAAGCATGTGAACTTGCTCAGGATTATATCATAAAGAATAATCTTGAACCTGATAAGAATTTAATTTTTATGAAATTGGCAGTAGATAACTCTATAGAAAGTTTAAGAAAGTACCAAGTGTACATCATACCACCTCAGTCTGATGAGGAGTTAGGTGGTACACTGGTTGAGTTCTTTAGGACTCTAGAATCTGAACTGAATCCGACTAAGGATGATCTTTTCAAAGTTATGTAACTGCAAAGGAGTGAGGGAATCCCTCACTCCTTTCTTTCTCCTAAATTCCCTCCTAAACCTTAAAGTTGAATAACCTAATAAACTTATGAACCAATATAAACTTCATAAGAAATTTGTATGTAAGAATTGAAATAAAGAATCTATCAATGGAAATCTCAGTTGCGGTACTGGAAACAGCCCTGGAGTACGTAGCAAACGTCGAAAGACAGCTCCCGTGACATTGAGTTGATCGTTATCCTAGTGATGCGAAATAATCTTATTTGGGTACTGTATCTGTTTATCATATGATACGGTTTTCTTAATACCTTATTATATTGATTATTTTAATTTAATATGCTGTTGATAGAATTTAGGATTTGAGCAATCCATGTGAACTAGTGACCAAATTATAATGAACGGTCACTAGTTCCTTTTTTTTATCCCATAACTAGGTCACCCTTGAAACCCTTATGGGTGAGTAAATAAAGAAACTATATAAAACTATGCAAGAAAATTCAGTCGTAGCAAAATGCAACGATATCAGAACTAGAATCATAACTGGTTTGAAGAAGTATTTTGGCGAGGATAAGGTCACTGTTAACTCAGTTGACGATCCTACCAGAAATAAAGTAATATATGAAGTGAAAGCAAAATTCGATCCTGTGGATAAATCGCTGACTACTCCGAAGTCCCTCGTAACTGAAGTGATTCGGTCCATCAGTCCGATGACTCTCATAGGAGATAGGATGATCAATAAGGTCCAATATACGAGGTCAAAGAAGATGATCTTCAAATTATCACAAGGAGGCAGTCTGCAACTCTACCTTGTGGAGGATGATTACCTTCAGCATCTCTGGGCTAACATGATCGTAGAACAAATTCCTCATCTCAAAGAGATCATGGATTTAGAACTGAGGTTCCAATCCATATACTCCGAAGAGATTCACAAGTCTCAGAAAGAGTCCGTGAGAAGATTTAAATCTGAACTTCAGAATAAAGTAGTAATTCAGGAGAGTTAAGTTTATGAGATCACTCACCACTTACTCTCCATTAATTATTTTATCATGATACGGATTATATTGAAGTATGTACTAATTCTAGTGCTGTTAGTAGTACTGGTAAGAGGATGCAATAAGATAGTATTCGGATCCAGTGATAAGAAAGAGATCACTAAAGAATTCTTAGAGAAGAAACTGCAGAAGGATCTATCCAAGGAATCAAAGAGATTCGAGAAGGAGCTCTTATCCTCTGACTTATCTGAGGAGTCAAAGGGTGAACTATATGATGATCATTGTAGGAGATTGGATTCTATATCGATGTCCTACAGATCATCATTAGAAAAGTCCACTGAGATCTATAATAAGATAGATTCACTGACGAATGAACTGAAATCTCAAGGATCTAAGTTCGTGGAAACTTCCAAGGATTATGGTAAGAAGTCAGTATCGTGGATAAAGATGATTTATAATAAAGTGAAAGATTTCTTAATAGATCTTTGGTAACTATATCAAGAAGAGAGAATTGCTCTCTTCTTTTTTTTTATTCATAATTTCACCGTTTACAAGACCCCCCCCCTCATTAATGATCCAAGCATGGAGTTTGGATCATTTAATTTAATGCAGATATGAATAAAATTTTCTTTAGTCAGAATGAATCTTCTGTCATCCTAGAGGAGGTTACTATAACCTTCCCTAATATCGGCTCTTTGATGATAACTGCTAAGTCTTCGTCAGTTATTAGGTCAGATCTAACTATATCCTTAGATCTCTCAGGGACAAACAAGAATACTGGAGTTCTAGTGATAGGAATATGCACCATAAACATGACTGCAGGGCAGACTAATCACTATGGGAATCCAAATTGGATGGGAGTAGTACCAAGAGATGTTAATAATGTCAAGATCAACTATGCAAGTGTTACTCCTGATCGTGATAGTTTCTGCATCTATACTCTTAAGTACCTTGAGAAATAAAAACACTGTTCTATCAGCTCATTGCCCTTAATTCTGAAGAAATTCTAAACTTAGAGATTATGAATGAAATCAAACTATTTTCAGTCAATCTTTATGATTATTTCTCAGAAGTAAATAATCCTAAAGCAATGCTGGTGAAAGAGTACTGTGATGACGTACGAGTCAAGGTAAGTGAGTATAATGAGTCTAAGGACGTAATTGCTGATCCTGAACTTGAATATGAATGGGTAGATATTACTCCTGAACTTCAAGAGATCGTAGATACTAGTGTACTAGGGAAACTACCTAAGAAATACAAATTTCAGTTAATAGCTGACCTAGTAAGGTATGATTATCTCTATAAGAATGGAGGAATCTATATTGATACTGACCTTGAATTGTTCACTGTAGATGCAATTAAGTATCTGGTGAGCTGCTATCAGGATTCTCAGATGTTTGGTTATGGGTATACCTCAGGAGAGTTCAACAAAGGTCGGATCTTTGCGTGTAACTGGATCATGGTAGATCAGAAGGAGTCTCGTATGGCAAAGTATCTTTATGATGGATTAGTGAACTGGGCTATGAGTCATAAGGACGATGTCATTGATGAGAATTTTGATCATTGGCAAGTATGGGGTTATGCACTTTATCGTGACATGCCTCAGCAGTACTATGATATGATCAATCCTCGACTTTTCCAAGGATACTCTTGGAATAAGTCCTGGAAGACTCCTGATCTTGACTGCAGAGGACTCCTAGGTGCTCACCACTTTGGATTTGGTTCTGAGTCTGAGAAAGATAACAGACCTCATTTAGGAGTATTTAGGAGTATGCATTGTAGTGAATAATCTAAAAGAGGGAGAATTCTCCCTCTTTCTTATATTAGTCAGTGGTATGAGGAAAGGATCTACAGGTAATAAGTATAAGAAACGTAGGAAAATGTCCTACGTAAATAACGGAGTCATTACTACTAGGATCCCTGAAGAGGAAGTGGAAGAATTCTTGATGAGCAATCCATCTTACTCTAGAGGAGCAGTAAAGGTGGGAAGAGTGATCGTGACGAATGGCACTAGGAATAGGTACCTTTCTCCTGATAAAGTTCTCGAGTTCCTACAAGATAATCCAGATTACTATGAAGGACATGTAAATTTATCTAGTAGGATTACAATAAACAATGGAATAGTAGAGAAGCATGTTAAAGAGAGTGAGTTAGAAGGTTATCTACTAGAAGGATTCAAAGAAGGTAGACTAATAACTCATTGGGTACCTATAAATAACGGAGTGGTACAAAAGAAAATTCCTAAAGGATCACTAGTTCCTGATGGATGGTCAGTAGGATGGATTCCAGGGAAGAATCATAGCATTCATTCTAGAATTTCTATATCATTATTTGATGCTCTTAGAGAATCTCTTCCTGATTTAGAGATGAGATATGGAGATTCAGGTGAGTATAGACTTTCTACAGGAATCCTATATCATGACCTTAACTGCGAGAGTAGGTATTTGGACTTCTACTCACAGTCAGTTAATAAGTGTATAGAATTCCATGGAGATTATTGGCATAGGAGGACTGGAGGATTATTGGGAGAGTCGTATGATAGGATAAAATCTGACTATAATAAATTCAAGGCTATAAGGAGTCATGGGATAGATGTGATATACATATGGGAGGAGGATTTTAACAGGAATTCTGAAGATACCATTAATAAATGCGTTAAGTTCTTATCCGATCCTAATGATCATGGAGTTATCAGTATTGATGACTGGTCAGATTCTAATAAGATAAGTAGATTGGATAGAGATCTATTAGATGACTTATTAGAGATAGATGATTTGGATTATTATGAATATAATCAAATGCGCAGAGACTTATGGATGGAATCGCAAGGAAAAGTAGGATAATTTTTGGAATGTCAGGCACTCTAAAGGGTACTACTATTAAGAAAATGTATTCCGATTCACCTGATCATTTCATCCTATGGTCAGATACCAAGTTATTCTTTGAGGCTGATAGAAACCTATTCAGTTGGCAGGCTAGACTTCTAGGTCCCAGTATAGCTACTAGTAGACTCATTTATCTACAGAGATATATTCCTAGAGAAAAATTGATAGTATGTGAGAGAGGAGTTACGGACTTTCTATTTCCTCTCCCTACCTACAAACTTTCAGGATTAGAGTCTTATGATAAGATGGATATCCCTGAGATAACTCGTAGAGAGAATGAATACATCAGATCAAATGGTTATGATATAGTCAGAACTCTACTAGTAATGAAGGATCGAAATTTTATTATGAATAATGTACTGAAGGGATCTGATTCTACTCATAGAGTTAGTCTTTATCCTGAAGTGGATTCTTATCTATCTAGTCAAGATGAGTATGTAGAATTCACCTGCAAGTACAATAAGATTGATGAAATAATCGAAATTACTGATGCATGGGACTACATCAGTAAATTATAACTTGGACTAAACTAGTCCACAGACTACAACGTTTAATATAATTTACTATGTGGAACAGAGTAGTCAAATTTGGTGTAGTCATGAGTGGATTCTTATGTGCTAGTTTCTTTCAATGCATATGGGTAGCCAAGGACAAGTATGAGAGACTCGTGAAGAATCATAAAACTATGATGCATGAGTGGACTCATCTTAAGCAGGAACTGGATATGATGGTATTGTACGCTGCACTTATCACTATTCTAGCTGCTACTGGAGTATGCAGTTGGTGGTGGATGTGTGGTATAGTATTCTCGTACCTGGTTCAGTACGGAATCTCATGGTTCTTGCAAGTCCTACTACCTCCATATGATAAAGCCTATAAGGATATACCTATGGAAAAAGAAGCTAGGTACTCAAGTGCTCATCCAGACTACATCTATACAAGATGGCCATTCATGTGGATTATATTCTTATTCATTAGAGTAAATAATGATGGGTATATAGTCGACAAGGATGGGAACGTGAAAGAATAAACAAACTTTATACAAACTTAGATTATGACAAATCAAAACTTATCGATCGTAGTACCGATTCACAATACTCCGATCGATCAAATTCTACGCTGTCTAAGATCAGTGCCTGGAGATCATCCGAATTTCCAGGTATTGGTTTATGACGACAAAAGCGATAACACAGACTACATAGGAGAGATCCTGGGTTTAGCAGAGACAGATCCCAAGTTGGGATATCTGATTTCTAGTAAACGTCATAAGATCTTCATCTGTGAGGAGAATCTGAAGTTAGGTGGAGTTAGAAATAAAGCTATTGAGGATACTGAGTCTGATTATATCTACTTTCTAGATTCAGATGATGAAGTGATCGGAGATAATCTGATTGAGATGTATGAGGAGGTGATGGGGACTAATCTCCAGATCCCATACTATAAAGAAAATAATCTAGATACGTTCACTTCACTCATTACTTTAAAGACTAATGAAAAAGATTATCTGAATGATCCGTTCATATGTGAGACTCCTTATTTCGTCACCAGTACTATCTATAGGGTAGGATTTCTTCGTGAGAATAATATAAAATTCGATACTACTGGTAGGAAGTTTGAGGATATTCCATTCACCATGAATGTTTGGACTAAGACGAACTCAAGAGTAATGAAGTATCCGAAGTCCACTTACATCTATCATATGGAGCATTCAGGATCTTTGACTAGAGGTCAGAATTTTATGGATCTCTACAATGATAAAATTCATTGGATCAGATGGATTGAGGAGAACTTTGATCTGAGTGATCATACGATAGTAGATCGTCTCAAGTATGAATCAATTACTGCACTCGATTATTATATGAAGGGAGTAGGACTGATGAATGAAGATATCAGGAAACTCCTGGACTATCATAAATGTTATAAATCAAACTAGATGAGGTTGGACTCAGGTCTAATCTTAAGTTTGAGATTGACCTGAGAAACTAACTAAAGTTATTTATTAATCTGATGTGATCAGATCTAGGGAGTCCGTAGACTGACCGACTAGCTAATCCATCAAGAAGCTGAATAATATGTTAGTAATCAAAAGAAACAAGCAAGCTCAAGCATTCAAGTTATCGAAGCTTGAGAAATCGATTCGTAAGACGTTTAAATCGATTGGAAAAAGTATCGACTCTGAGTACGTAACTAAGATTGTGGATCTTCTAAACCTTCAGGAAGGTATGACTACGAAGGATCTACAAACTCAGTTGGAGAACAAACTCATGGAGTTGGGTGAGTGGGAAGCTGCTAGATATCTGATTATCTATCGGCATATCAACTACCACTCAAAATCTATGAAGGATAAGGTAGGATTCATGAGGGACTACCTAAGCTCTCAGAATGCTGCGTCAGGCAGTAAGTACGATGCTAATGCCAATGTTACTGAGAAGAACCTAGCCACCCTCAGTGGTGAACTCTTCAAAGGAGATATAATTAAACTGAATCGATACAGACTGGCTAACAAGATCACTGAGTTATATGGTGAGGAGTTAGCGAAAGAATACATAAGGCAGTTAGAGAGTCATGAACTTTACAAGCATGACGAAAGTAGTGAATTACGCTACATATAGTAGTAATACTGTATAAAAATTCTGTGAAATGCTGGAAGTACTTGTAAAGTCATCAGTACGAGGTTAATATCAGGTTTGGTCACTTGATCGTAATAATCTGATGAATAGAGTTAATCAGCAGCTAATAGTTAATATTATGAATAATTATATAATTACTCCATGGGACTCTAGATATGGTAAGCTAGGTCATTTATGGAGAAGATACAACTGGAATAACTTGGTTAGAGCTAGTGGTCGGAGTAGGACTTACTTGTACATACCTCCAGAATTAGTACTAAGAGAGTATAATACCAAAAGTGGTATGAATCTTCTAAGAAATCCTAGGACCTCGAAGGATAATTGGATTTATAAAAGAGATCAAGCCAGGTTACTGAAGGATTCATGTGACCTCAGTATTCAGGATTACTTCGATCTACTAGTTCTCAGGATAAATAATAAATCAGATAGACCAAAGTGCCCTATATGTGGAGAACATATCCCATTCTACTCTACATACTACGGTTACGGATCTCCTTATACATCATGGGTGAACAAGAATTCATTATGCTGCTCTCATAGATGCTCAAATATCTTAAGATGGAACGATGAGACAGATTGGTTTAATTCCGAAGAAGCTATAATTGTATTCTCGGAGAATGCAAAGAATCTATGGAGATTAGGGAAGTTATCCGTAGAGATGAGTTTTGATTTCTCCAGAGTTTGGACAGATCCAGGACTGAGAGAAAAGTTACTAGAGAAAAGGAGATCCTCTGAGTACAAAATGAGGTGCACTCCTAGAAGACAGTACTCTACATTCATAAGATCAGGAGATCTATCTGATCAATGCGTTCTCTATATGGTTCATACTACTAACTCTACTTATAAGTTCGGAATTACATCTAATCTTGATCAGAGATTGGTCCTACTATCGAGATGCGAGAAAGTTGATTTCGATGATTATGAGGTACTACTAGAGGATACTAGACTTAGAGTAGCCAATATGGAATCCTGGATTAAATTAAATCTAGGATCTCATTCTGAGTACTTTGATGAGTCTAAGTTGGATGAATTTAGAGACGTGGTAGTTCATTCATTTGACCTCATAGATGAGTCGCCCTACCCTGATATATTAGATAAACTTTAGTCAGTACTGACCATACGAGACTAAACTATTAGTTCAACGACTAGATCGAGAGATCGTACACTCAAGTGAGTGGAAGTGCAGAACTCCATCGTAAGATGGATGAAGATATAGTCTGATCTGTACTAAGAAGTACAGAAGTTCATAAGAGAACTGGTAGGAATTAACGACTCCTATTGAACATCAATGATAATGCCTTACTGTGTTGCAATTTCCTGCTACCCTTTTCTGACGAATGGACTGCAGGACTTAGGAGGTCTTAGTGCTAAACCTAAGAATCTCGACTCATTCTGTGGAATGTTCTGCAATCTTGTATTCGCAGTATCAGCCCAATTCGCTGGGGCAATCGCTACAGGAGAGTTTCTTATGTATTTTGATTACTTTGCTCGTAAAGAGTGGGGTAATGATTATTGGAAAAGATCCGATGAATTTATCGAATATGGATCTAAACTAAAGGAGATATCGAAATCTGCTGGAAGAATCCTGCTATCTCTGAATGATCTGAAATCTTACTCTGAAGAACTGGATGAAAATGACTCATTAAAGTCTGAAGTAAAGGATCTCTTATCATCGTATAAAGATGGGAAGTTATCTGATGGATCTAGAACTATCGGTTATAATATTCATCAGAAATTTCAACAGATAGTATATACTCTGAATCAACCAGCCGCAGCTCGAAATTTCCAGTCAACTTTCTGGAATATATCCTACTTTGATAGATACTATTTCGATGGACTATTCCATGATTTCGTATTCCCTGATGGTACAGCACCCATTTGGGAGTCATTGAGTTGGGTACAGAAGGATTTCATGAAGTGGTTTAATGAGGAGAGGACTAAAGCTGTCCTCACGTTCCCTAGAGTTTATCATGGGGAAGTGGCTTAGTAATAAGTCATAAGTAAATTCTGTGAAATGCTGGAAAATCTCGTTAGGTCTTAAGTACGAAATTAATAATAAGTTTGGTCACTTATCCGTAATAATCTTAAGAATAGAGATAATCAGCAGGTTAATCAATGCAAATAACTAATTAGTGCCTGACATTATTATGAATAAATTGATAATAGACACTAGTGATGAAAGATATAAGTACTTAGAGTTGTTATGGAGTACTTATGACTATAATAATCTTATAGTGGATTTATCACACAGATCATGGAGGTACCTAGTTCCTAGGGAACTAATACTAACTAAAGTGGGTGGATCTAGTATAGGATGCAGAAATTTAAATAAATTTTTATTGAATAATTGCAAGCTTACTCTTCAAGAGTACTTCGACTTACTAGTATTGCACATAAACAATACTGATGATCGACCTAGATGCTCGTACTCAGGATGCACTAACCACCTTCGATTTATTAGCTTCAGTCAAGGGTATGGATCACTAGGACTCTGGAATCCTGATGCACGTCATTACTGCAGTAATACTCATCAGAGATTAGATCATGAAGGAAGGAATAAAGAATCATTGAATTCTATACTCCCTACAATTAAAAGACAAAGATCTACTTTTATATCTAAGTCAGAAGGGTCGATAGGATACCTATACATAACTCGACTAACTTCTGGAGGGATAAAATATGGAATAACAGAGGATATCCTTAAGAGAGTGCAGTCTATGAGATTCGGGAACCTTTATATAAATCCTCATATGATATTTAGAGGTAGTATAGAAGAAGTAGCAAATCTAGAGGCTTCACTAAAATTAGAACTATCAGGGAAGGAGTACTTATTAGATGATGAACTCCATAACCTTATGAAGCTAATAAGAACGAAATTAGCAGTACGACCAATTGCTAATCCATTTGATTAACCTCAACGACTATTATGTAGGATCCGAGTGGATTCGAAGTGCAGAACTCCATCGTAAGATGGATGAAGATATAGTCTGATCTGTATAGAAATATACAGCTGGAGTACTTTAGTACTCCGAGATGAAATTAACGACTTCATCTGAACATAAATGGTGGAAACCATGGCTATGCTAACCGATGACAAGGATTGCATAGATAAAGAGTACGCAGATTTTACTGCGGAAATGTATAGTAAAGGTCATAGTTTCTTCACTTACCTCAGTGATAATCCTGATTCGTTATCATCATGTTGTAGGTTAAGAAATGAAGTAACTGATAATCAATTTAGTTACTCACTCGGAGCTGGTGGCATCGCCACTGGATCCAAATCTGTTATGACCTTAAATTTAAATCGTCTAGTACAGAATGCTGTAAAAGAAGGTAAGAATTATGTAGAGTACTTGAGAGAACAAGTTCTGAAAGTCCATAAGTATCAAACTGCTTTCAATGAGCTCATCAAGGAGTTTTTTGATCAAGGAGCTCTTCCAGTGTATAACGCTGGATTCATAAGTCTCAAGAAGCAGTACCTGACTCTTGGTATCAACGGGATGGTAGAAGCTGCAGAATTCTTAGGAATTGATGCCAAACCTACTCAGGAGTATCAGGATTTCGTAGACTCAATTCTGAAGGTATTCTATGAAGAGAATAAGAAGGCCAGAACAAAGGAACTGATGTTTAATACTGAATTTGTTCCTGCTGAGAACTTAGGAGTTAAACATGCTAAATGGGATCGTGAAGCAGGGTATAAAGTTCCTCGTGATTGTTATAATTCTTACTATTATGCAGTAGAAGATAATAGTCTTACTGTATTAGATAAGTTCAAACTTCATGGCAGGGAGTACGTAAAATATCTTGATGGAGGTAGTGCTCTTCATATGAACCTAGATTCTCATCTGAGTAAAGAACAGTATAGGAATCTTCTTAAAATAGCCGTATCAAACGGCACCAATTACTTTACGTTCAATATCCCTAATACGATATGCAATGAATGTGGACATATTGATAAGAGGTATTTGAAGGCTTGTCCTAAATGCGGCAGTAATAATATAGACTACCTCACTAGAGTAATTGGATATCTAAAGAGAATTAGCAACTTCTCGATAGATCGTCAGAAAGAGGCTGATAAGAGATTCTATGCTAACGGAAGATCTGAGATAAAAGAGGGAGAAGAGTAGTATGAAATTTACTAACTACGATATCGTATTCAGAGAGATTCCTGATGAGACTACTTTAGCCATTAACATCTCAGGATGCCCATGCCATTGTCCTGGATGCCATAGTTCTTATCTTGCAGATGATGTAGGCGAAGAATTGACCTACGAATCCCTTATGAATATGGTGAATGGCAACGTAGGAATTACGTGCATCTCTTTTATGGGAGGTGATGCAAATCCTAGTTATATAAATCATCTAGCTGAACTTCTAAGAGACTCTGAATCTTCATTAAGGATCGCTTGGTACTCTGGCAGGCAGGAACTGAGTGATAAGGTAGATCTGAAGAACTTTGATTATATTAAATTAGGTCCTTATATTGAGGAACTAGGAGGATTGGATAAGAAGACTACTAATCAAGTGCTGTATAAAGTAGTAGGATCTGATCTTGTTGATATAACTCATAGGATGAGAGATATCTAAATTAGAATCAGGAGTCACAGTACTGTGACTCCTGATTACTTTAAATCATTACAAACTATGAAACTAATAAAAACTCCATTAAAGAGATTATCGGCTTTATTCTATATAAAGAGTTCAGATAAAGAAGTGGACAAGTCTATACTCACTCTCAGTAAGTATCTGGATATCTACGTTTATGTATCGAATAAGAGTGGCATTGATCCTCTGAAGTACTCTCTACTACTTCCGATTTCAGGGTACTCCTCAGGTTCAGCCGACGAGGTGTCCGCTATACTAAACTTGATAAGAGATATCAATGTACAAGCAGTAGTTTATGAGAAATACCTAGTATTCAACGGGTATGAATCACCTGAATCAGTAGAATCATGGTTGGATCACGCAGTAAACTACTCAGTATTATATCCAGAGAGTCCTAAGTTACGGGATCCAGTGTATACTGATCTTTTCTCATATAAAAGATTTGACTTCAACTTCATAAGTGAATCCTATAAGAAGAAGTTCTACTTCCTAGAGGATCATAGACTGAAAGGGTCATTCTGTACTTACACTAGTACTGATTCTTATCTAGTGATCTCTAGTTCGTTCATAAGATCATTTGACGAATGGATATATGGACCAGCTCTGGATCTCATGAAGACTTACTACTTTAGTTCATTCTCTAGGAGTAAGATCGGAGATTTCATTCCATCATCCTACTACTGGATAGATTTAGCTCTTCCATCCTATGATCTGAGTGCCGTCTAGTAAACCATCTAGAACCTTACATGTGGAGTAACTAGAAGTGGACATCTAAGTTATTCGAAGTTGAAGAAATCTGGATTTCCAGAACGAGTTGAGAGACTGATGTGAATCAGCCTTTCAGCTCGTCTTTTTTTATCTCATAAACCTAACCCTTGAGAACCTTATTAACGAATGAAAGTATCTATAGTAAAGAGATATTTTAATCATAAGTGGTCAGAAGTATCTAAGTATATAGACAAGGATTACTTTAAACTGTATGATACTGAAGTAAAATTCATTGAGGATAAAATGCTGGAAACTTTAGAAAGTGTGAGAGATCATAAATTCATCTCACTGGAAAAAGTTCCAAGTACTCCTTTAATGAAGTTAACGATTGAATCCCTAATAGCTCCCTCTAGGGTTCTATTGAATTCAGTAGATAATACTGGATCAAAGTTATGGACTGAGATAAGGTACAGGGTATTCTCATGTGCATATAATCGGTATGAGGAGGATTCGTTTATGCAGATCTTATTTATAATTCATTCATTAAGATTACTAGTACTGGAGTCTAATGAACGAGATATCTTTACGACTCAATCTCAAATGAATTTATTTAAGAATCCTACTAAATCGTTAATAAAGAATTCAGTAGATGAGGAGTATACTATACTCTTATCATCAGTACAAGGAGGGGATTCACCGAGGTTATCAGACCCCCTTGAAACCCTTAACTGTGAATAAGTGAGTGAAGAAGGTACACACCTTTACTTTGCGCAGAATCAGATTGTGTACTCTTCTTCCTCACTTTACAATAGAATAACTAAGCGTAATATCATAATAACACTTGATCGATAAGATCGTATAAGTGAAGAGAACTTCAATGGTAGCTAGAATTAATGCAGACAATTGCGACGATATTTCGTCGATTCGAGACCTGCATTGATCTGGCTACCTTATTTTATTCTAAATATTAAGATACTATATACTGGTCCCAAGTCCAGAGGAAGAAATTTGAGGGATATTTATTAATAACTTAATTTAACAAACAAATGGAAAACAAAACCAAAGAGATCACCATCCTCGTGGGGATGGTAGCAGCTGGCTTCGTAGCTGGCTATTGCACGGCTATGTATCGTGTAAAGAAAGCCGTTAACAAGGCATTGGGTCATGCTGAGTCCGAAGGGATGAAGTAAAACCAAATCAAGGAAATTAACACATTTAATAACATCAAAACTTTAAACAAAATGACCAAGAATCAGAAGATCGCTGCATACGTTGCAGCAGGTGTTACTGCTATCGCAGCAGTTGTCGTAGGAATCGTAACCTACCGTAAACGCAAGATCGCTCAGCTTCTCGCTGAAGCTCAGGGTGAGACTCCCGAAGAAGTCGTCGAGAAGCCTGCTTCCAAGAAGGGAGAGAAGAAAGAGGAAGAGTAGGTTCAGAAGTAATCCTGACCTTCCTGAGTCAAAAGTAACTAAATGTATTAACAAACTTAAACAAATTAGAAAATGAACAAGAATGCGAAAGTGGCTACCATCGTAGCCGCAAGTGCAGCAGTAGCTGCAACCGTCGGAGCTCTCATCTACAAGAAGGTGAAGAATTCCCAGAAGAAGTAGAAGTCGTACCTACTAAATATCTATAGGTATGGCAGAAACAACAACCGAGAAGACTTTCGTACCCGATCAGGAAACTGTACGGAGTATTGTAAAATCGTGCTCCAATATGGAGTGCTGTAGTATCATTTGCAAGTCAGCAGTGACTGTAGCATTTGGATACCTTATTTACAAGTACCTAACCCGTAACTCCAAGAAGAGGAACGAGTAGTCAAGAATCTCTTGGGCAGAGAGGATAAACCTGCCCAACTTTAAACTAACCATATGAAGGTCCAAAGTCCTTAGGAAGAATAGTGATGGAAGTTAAAATTGTAAACAACTATAAAACAACTGCCTATGAAGGTAATATTATTAGGTGATCATTGGATGACCAACCAAAAGTTTGGTGTAGTAGAATTATCTACACTGAAAACTGTCGACTATAATAAGTCGTTGGATAAGTGCAAAGAACTTGTCAGAAGTAATCCTGAGAAATATGGATTACTGTACCTTTTAAAAGAAGGGTGGGAATTGGCTATCTGGGATGAAGATAGCTCTAAATTCAGAATTGAATCTGCGGATGTATGTTTCCACAGATGAAACTCGACTGGGCGAGTATAAACAGATGTTAAGCCCAGTGCGTTCAGGACCTAGGAGGTCCTGAGGTCAGATAAACTTAACGATATATTTGAGGAATTACTTACTTCGCTTAGGTCGTAGGGTCACGTGAAATTTCATCAGTAGGAAGATGAGATAATAATCTTATCTGAACTCCTATGAAAGATGAATGTGAGTCTGTGATCTAGACTTATTACAGAGTCTCACTATTGAATCTGTAAAAGAGTCCTATGGTAAATCCATAGCTGAAGAGTCCAGTATAGGACGAAACTCAGGATAAAAAAAAAACTCCATCACCCTGCACGAACAAGGTGATGGATAGAGTCAATGGCGATATCACATCGTGATGACTAATAACCAGTTAATCAGACTGGTCAAACTTGATAAGAATAATAAAATTATGACAATATGCTTATCATAATTTGCAAAATTATCAGTCTACTGCCGTTTATAACGTTAGTAAGACTAATTCGTGGGAGAAGAGAGAATTCTCCTACTAGGGAGGAGCTTCAAATCGAAGTCCTCAGGAGAATGGATTATTAGTCCATTCACATTTAAGGCGTTTAAGTCATATTAAACGCCTATTTGTAAACTAACCATCGGAGGTTCAAAGTCCTCCTGAGAAATAGTAGATCAACAATCGAAACTCAGTGAGTCTATCTCACTGAGTAATGTATAAACATCTGAAGAGATTGTATTTCAACAACCCGTTGAAACCCTTAACTTTGAGTAAATTGGTAACTTACTCAGAATTGATATTATGAATAACGAATCATTAGACACAAGCTATGATGAATTATTATGAAGAACTAATCAATGAAAGTCGGTACAGCGACTATAAAAAGATCCTTAGGCTGTACGCGTATGTTTATGAAGATATAGTGGATAAACATGGTGGATGATATATAGACTTCCAAACCGCGTTTTCCATTAGTTTCCAGAGCCTAGGATCTCGATGAAAGAGATTCATAAGTGTTTAGACTTGCCAGTTATAACAGTATAACTCTCGAGTTGAGATCCTAGGTTTATTTTAATGAACTAATGGAATAATACGAATTGGAAGATAAAATTAATTTAATGATTAAACTGAACGAAATATGATAAATAATTATATAGCGAGAGATCGCCTGAAGAGATTCAGTTGAAATAATATCTTTATATAAATCAACATTATTAAACAAATGGAAAACGCAAACAAACAGAGTATGACGAAAACTTCAAGGAAGTTGGACTCATGGGAGGTGATTATGACCACCTCGTCAAAAGTCATAAAGTATAGTGCAGTGCTGGCAGTGCTAGCTGCACTAGTGAATATCGGAGCAGGATTTATGCTCGATATCAGAGAATCCAAGAGTAGCCATTATCATAAAAAGTAGTGGCCATGAATGGAAGAGACAACAATCCAAGATTCCCAAGATTAGAGGAATCTGTTCGTAGGAACAACGAAAGGTATACGGATTCAAGACTCCGTCGTACCCAACAGTGTGCTAGGAATAGCAAAGACCTGCTCGAAGGAGCAATCAGTATTGTATCAGCGATCGGAATGATCATAACTGGACTGCTGAAACTTACGAAGAAATAAAACCAATTAACAATCAAAGAAAATGAAAGAACAAACTAACGCTGCTGAAATTCAGCAGGAGAATCAGGAGAACAATGCTCTTGAAAAGAAAGTGAATTACTGGAAGTACGCAAAGCCTGTGTTGCTTCTGGCAATCGGATTCATCGGAGGTATGGCCTACGCCAAGTCGCAGAAGCCTACCTTCAACAAGAAGAATCAGAATCAGGGCAAGACCTGGAATAACAATCAGGCTCAGAAGCCCATTCTGAAGCAGAAACCCGTAGGTGACGTGAACGAAGTCAAGTAGTTCGACCTACCTGAAGTCTAGGGGGGGGTCAGGAGAAATTCTACCCTCCCCTACTTCACAATAAATATTAATGCAACCAATGACGGTCCCAAGTCCGTAGTATGAAATGCAGAGGGATATTTATTAATAACTTAATTTAACAAACAAATGGAAAACGCAAAAATCAAAGCAATCTTTGGCATGATTGGTGCAGTAGCATCAGTTGTCATTGGAATTTTCACATTCGGTGAAAATCTGTCCGACTACAAGAACGTAGGAAAGGACAAAAAGTAACCTATCCAGGATCAATGAAAGTAACTTCGACTGGATATGGAATCAAAGACAATGAAACTCATAGCTGCAGGAATTATAGCAGCTATAACTGGCGTTGTAATCTGGAGAACTGTAAAGAAATCTCCTGAACGTCAAGAAGAACAAAAGAAAAAGGATGAGACGAGAGAACGTCTGAAGGTGGAACTGAAACCTGAGACTGACAATCGTCCTGAAAGCTCAGTTCTGATAACCAGGAATCCTGGAGAGATTTATCAGAGCTACGATTTGGAAAAGTATCAACGTGATACTTACCAGGTCGGGTATGAACTGACTGCGCTGATCGAACGAGAGTTCGAATCAGTCCTGGAAGAAGGAGTCGACTTTGACCGTTTCGATGGTCAGTCAAAACCTGAATCCAAGTATCTCGAAATCCACTTTGATGGAAGGTACAGAGCTAATATTCTGTTCCACATCGTGGAAAACAACTCGGTGATTGAGGATGAGGTAGAATCTATCTTCTATTCCGAGTATATAAAAGGAGGTGTAAAGAGAGATGGTGTAAAAGCCTCACTCAATACCAACAAACATATTGTGATCGACAAAGGAACTTACAAGTCGTTCGCAGATCTGGCATATGGTCAATCGAATAATTCTAAGCACGAAATCGTTGCTATGAAGATACAACTCGGTAGACTTCGCCTTGAGGATCTGGTAGATATCATGATCCTATTCAAGTCTCATGGGTACAAATCAATCCTAATGTACTAACCTAGATTGAACCTTAAGACTTCAAATTTAGTTAAACAAACCGAGATGGGTACTTGAGAATGAGGAAATTCTTGAGTGCCCATCTTTTATTAGAACTTTAGAAATGAAACCAAATCTTTATAAAGTACCGTTAACTATTACAGTCGACGCTGCAGGATTTGTTCAGCATCCTACGGTAGAGGTCAGTGTTCTGGCCTATGACGAGGAAGAAGCTGTATCTATAGCTGTGAATAATACTAGAATTTATTCTAGTTACACAGGAGGACATGTTAAACTAATAAAGAACTTTAATAACTAAACGAAGATGAAACAATTTATCAACTTTATGCTGATTATGACTATAGCAGTCATAATGGTGTCGTGTGGCTCTACGAAAAAGGCCATGAAGAAAGATTACGGAGAAGAGATCGAGGTCACTGTACCTAATGATCCCAACAAGTACCCTGATACAAAGGAGTACTTCCGTTACAGTGCACAGTACACGAGTCCTGACTACAATCAGGCAAGAACTGTAGCTACGAATATCTGTAGAGGTGAACTTGCTGCTAAGATCAAAGCAGCAGTGAAAGGTGGAGTGAGCCTCTATCAGAATCAGACCACTACCCAGAGTGAGGGAGAAGATCGGTCTGATGATTTATCGGGTGTATCCGAGATGGAATACACGACTATTGTCGATGAGACTCTAGAAGGAGTGGAGACTTTAGTAGATAAGGTTACCAGGAATAGCAAAACTGGTAAGTACACAGCTTATATCACTCTCCAAGTGAAGAAAACTGGTGTAGCAGATGCCACAACTGAGCGTCTGCGTGGTATGAGAGGAAATCGCGCAGAATTCATCGAGTACCTGAAGAGCCGTTAATTACGAAGATAGAGTGGTAGGAGAAATCTCACCACTCTTTATTTCATTATATGGATAATATCAGAAGGTCATATAAAGTAGTGACTGAAAGTGGTGATGAATTTATTATACACGAACTGAAATCTCCTTTGTATGAGACTAGAGTTCCAGGTGATGGGAGCACTCACTACTATACCAAGAAAGAAGTGGACGAACTGAACTCCAGTAGATTCATAAGAGGGGATAAAGCAGAAATTATAAGAGAGGATGATCCTAACTATTGGATTAGACCAAGGATCAGCTCTTTCAGGAGTCTTCAGGAGTGCTACGATGTATGTAAATTGATGAAGGATGAAGTCGTATCAATGACTCTAATCCCTCATGATAAAGTAAATAAAGAATAATATTATGGCACAACTAATAACTAAAGAAGAATTATTGTCCACTACGGATAATACTGAACGAGTTAAAAGAGTCATAGAATCCTACTGTGATAAACTCATTAAGAATCTTAGTGAGAATTACAAGATCTATGGCTCTATGAGGCATACAGAACTTCTGGTACCAGTCGATGGTATAGAAGGATCCAGATTAAGCAACCTTATAAAGGTGCGATTGACTGAACTGGGCTACTCAGTCAAGATATTCAGAGATGCTTACCTGAATGGTCAAGTGGTAGAGATATCATTAGAGACTCCCAAGGAGAAAACTTCTAATGCTCCTAGATGGTGGACTTCACTACTTGAGAAATTCACTACTCCTGAGACTTCAGATTCTGAAGGGATTCATCAGGAGAAATAGAGATCGAAATAGGGATCGATTACAGAGATCGGTTCCTATCCATGATTACGGATCATGCTGAAGAGATCAAACTAACCAAGGAATAACGGTCGAAAGCCTTAATTCTGGAGATATAATAACCTTTATTATATGCATAATAAATTAAATATTATGGAATTAAGTTATTTCCAATCAATCGTTATCGTGATTGATGTCATTCGTAAGAAAGGAGGATTCTTATGTATGTAAAAGATGACATCATGAATGCAGTGAATAAATCATTGGGATCTATTCACAGATTTAAAGAAGGAGTCACTGTTAAGAGGAATCCTCTTGATAAAGTGAAGGTATTCTCATTATCAGAATTCCTAGAGTGCAGGTTAAATTTTGAAATGTTTGGAATACCTCAATTGGACATACTTCCTATCTTGTATGATGGGAACATGTGGCTCCTAGACTATATGGACGACCAAAGTTTTAGGTCATTCACTGAATGTAAGTTCTCATTGAATTTGGATGATTATAATCCCTATGAAGTGGAGAAGAATGAGCTACTGAATGATCTGATGGACGATCTTGATGGAGATAGTATCTCCATTATGAATACAGTAAGACCTCCAATGATCTGTATCAATTATCGATAGTAAGAAGTTCCTAGTAGGGGGGGGTATAATTAGTTATCCTACCTCCTACTAGTAATACTTTTCATGAATCGAAACCATACTAAAGATTATGGTCTTTATGAGAATAAACTGAAGAGAAATATGAAAAGTAAAATTTTAGTATTAATTTTGACTATATTTAGCATAAACTTAACTAATGCACAATTAATAAAAGGGATCAAATCTAATGGAGTAGAATTCAACGAGGAGATCCTTAGTAACAAAGTAATTCCACTAGGATTTACTAAGGAGGAATTCATTACTTGGAGATCAAATGGGTCAGTCCCAGGATCTATAAGTGAATTCTACATAGTAGGGTCAGGGTACGTAGCTGAATACCATTCTACTGATAACGAGTATTGGGTGACCAAATCTTATACTCCTGGATCTAGAAAAAGCGATCTAGCATCTGATATTCAGTATTGGATGGATATTGACGAAGGATTCATCACTGACTCTCCTAAGAATTTAGAGAAACAGTTGAAGAGACTGAAGGAATCTAGTAAATTCTTTGTTGATGAGTCAGGAAAGAAAGCTACCCCTACTATTAAGAAGCTAGTACTTGAGGGCAAGACTTATAAAGTAGTATCTGCATCCTTACCTGAGCTCCCTGAGTGGGTTTTAAATCCTGGCTATTCAGGTTCTGAGGATTACTATACTGCATACACTAAAGCAGGAATAAAGGTATCAAAGTCCAGTTTAGTTAGAGAAGGCAAATCAGCTCTCATGAACTGGTCAGAAGAAACTAGACCTCCTAGGATCAGATATGTAACTGGAGTGACTGAGATTCATACTAACAATGCGTCATTCTCCTCTACAAGAACTGATATTGATGCCCAATACTTCAGCAAGAGAATATCAGGAAAAGTTTACTGCAGTGAGAAAGATATCGAAATCTTCTGGGTGGAACTAAAACATAGTGCCAAGGATTCCTTCATAGCAGTATTTGCTAGAGTGAAGAAATCAAAAGCTATGATGAGTTCTGGAAACTCAGTGGAATTCGAGAAAAGGATCTTTATGAGATTATCTGATGAGGATAAATCTAAATTCGGCTATAGAGTATCCAAGTCAGCGTATGGAACTGACTGGGTGATGAAGAGTATGCAGGGATCTAAGGTTATCGAGTACTATGTCGAACATTACCTTTAACAATATAAATAAACTTTATTATGGAAAACGCAGAAGTAAAGAAATTGCTGGTAGTAATTGACTACCAGAACGATTTTGTATCTGGAGTATTGGGATCAGAGTCAGCCAAAAGGATTGAGGATCCTATCATGAAACTTCTCACGGAGTTCAGTCCTACTGGATATGCCAAAAGAGTAGCATTCACTCAGGACTCTCATGCAGAGTGCTCGTACATGAGTACACGTGAAGGAAAACATCTTCCCGTCCCTCACTGTCTCATGGACACTGATGGGGAGAAACTCTATGGGAAAGTAGGACTTTGGTACGACAATCACAAAGATAACGAGTTCGTATCTCTCGTAGAGAAGTCCGGATTTGGATCGCTAGACCTGACTGGAGATACTGATGAAGAAGAGAAATTCTCCAGAGACTTGGACGATGCTTTCGTCCTAGCAAACCGTTTAGGTGATGAAGAAGGAAGTGAGGATGATCCTTACTGGAAGAAGTATGGAGAGATGATCAACGATGCTAACATAGGGGATAAGATGTATACTCCTGATGAGATCCACATATGTGGAGTGGCTACGAATATCTGCGTGATTAGCAATGCGATCATTCTGCAAACTAGATATCCACAAGCTGAGATCTATATTCATAAAACTGCATGTGCATCTTATGATAACAACCTCCATGAGATGGCACTGAAGATCATGGAGGGATTAGGAATGAATGTGATAGATTAATGGAGTACTTAACTAAATCAATAATCTTTACCAAATGTATGGATTCTGTTATTATTCGAGAAGGAGTCTCAAGATTCTTGCTTGATAATGATGGATCCAAAGGGATAAACTTAGATATGTCACAACGAGCTCTTCTGAATGAATATAGAGAGCTCTTGATGAAGTCCTACTTCCTAAATAAATCTGCTCAGAATCAAGATCATGATCTCAAGCAGAATAACATAATGGTAACTCTGGCTGCTATCTTCCTTATAGTGAGTTGGATCATGGCATTCACAAAGGGTGGGACTCCGTCTTTATTGATGTCGTTATTGAGTGGAGGCATGATGAGTCATGCAATAGCTATCAGGATGAGGATAAAGGAGTCCTACTATAATCTGGTGAAATCCATGAAGGATCTGAGCTCCTTCTATAAGGAGAAATCAGACTTAGTAGAGAGATCCAATGAACTTCTGATAAAGTATTCTATGCACTTCTACTCAACTGGACAACTCATCCCTACTGTAGATTATCTGGAGAAACCCGTTCTCCTGAAATTTATAGTTCCATCGGAATCAGATATGTCGAACTTAATGAATCAAACTAATAATCATGAAAAACGTACTAGCGATCCAACTGAGTGACTACTACAAACACGGTCATCCTCGGATGTATGATCCGAAGATCAAGAAACTAGTATCTTACTACGCTATTCGTGGCAGTAGGATGCCTAATGACAAAAACTACGTAGTGAATTTTGGAGTTCAATCCTTCTGCAAAGAATTTCTGATTGAATTCTGGAACGAGAATTTCTTCAGATTGGACTGGAAGAATCTCGATGAGTCACTCAAGAGGTACTATAAGGAGACATTTGCTCCGAATGATGACTTCGTAGAGAAACTGAAGGATCTTCATTCACTGGGTCATCTTCCTCTTAGAATCTATACAGTCCCCGAGGGAGGAATTTGTGATATCAAGACTCCCATCATAATGATGGAGACCACTGATCCCAGATTCCCTTGGATCGGAGAATTCATTGAGAGCCTTATCTCCAGCTATATCTGGAAGATGAATCTCGATGCAACTGTTGGTCACTGGTACCGTAGGATTGTGGACAAGTACTATGATCTTACATGTGATGATTCAGTTCCTCGGAATATGGCTATGTCAGAGTTCCAATTCCGAGGTGCATCTGGACCTGAGTGTGGAGTACGATCGGGTGCAGCATGGCTCCTGTCATTCAAAGCAAATGCTACTGCAGCAGGAGTCTCCTTTATGCAGGAGTACTACGGAGCCAAACTTTCTGACGGCAAAGGATCACCATCTACTGAGCATTCAGTGATGTGTAGCTCATTCGCTATCGATGGTGATGAGGAAACTCTGATTCGTCGACTCCTGATTGAAGTCTATCCTCATGATAACTTCACGATGGTGAGTGACAGCTACGATTACTGGAATCTCGTGAAGAATATTCTACCCAATGTGAAGTATCTGATCATGAATCATGAGAAGTTGGACGGAAGTCCTGCAAAACTTCTGATTCGTGGTGATTCTGGAGATCCTGTAAAGATCGTAGCAGGCATGGTGGATATAACTGAGAGAATCCACGATCTCATGCACAAGGGAGAGATTGATCTCGATTGGTTGATCGTACCTGACAGTCCCAAAAGTGCGGAAATAGTAGTAACGAATAACGAGCTAGGAGATGAGGACCTCCAGCAATTATTAGATGGGATTACTGAGAAGTTCTTATCCAACTACTGCTACTATCAGAAGGATGGAATTCTGTATGAATTCGTACCTATGTACTCAGAGGATGAACTCGAAGGATGGAATCTCTTTCCATTCATGGATCAAGAGTCTATCAAACAAGATACTGAAGGTACGGTGGAAGTTCTCTGGGATCTTTTTGGAGGGACTATTAATTCAAAAGGGTATATGGTTCTGGATCCTCATATCGGCATGATTTATGGCGACTCGATCACTGTAACTCGTGCTGAATACATCTACAAAGTGCTAGAGATGAAAGGATTCGCTGCATGTAACGTAGCACTCGGAGCAGGATCATTCAGTTTCCACTGTCTGGAGACTGAGGAAGGACAGCTTCTCCCATTCACTCGTGACTCGTACAATGCAGCTATCAAAGCTACATATGCAGAGACTGAGGAGAGTACTCCGATCATGATCTTCAAAGATCCTAAGACAGACACTGGAAAGTTCAAGAAATCTCTCAGAGGATGCTGCCAGGTAGGTTATGATCAGGATACTCATAGGTATCATCTCGTGAGGGATGGACTCACTCTTGAGGAGTTCAAGAATCTTTCCTCTAACGAGAATATGTATCGAGTAGTATTCGAGAACGGAAAGATGATCACTACCTGGAATCTCACGGAGATTCGTGAGATCCTGTATCATGGGAAATTCTAGGTAAGAATGGATCTGAGTTTCTTGAAAGATTCCTTAGTACTGATAAGAGCTGCAGGAATATTCCTATGGATTTCATCTATGTTTTGGACTCTTTATTACTTGATGAAAAACTTATTCGGAGATGAAATAAAGGGTTTAAGAGTCAACGGAATCTTCTATCTAGGGATCTCAATACTATTTGCAATATCCTCAGGGATAATGAAACTTATTGAACTTTTATAAATGAATAGTTATAAAGCAGTAAGAGTTTGGGCTCATAGATTATGCCCTAAGAACTCTAGCATTGGGAAGATGTTCAGATCAATGAGTCTTTGTACTGATCTAGTAGAAGTTTTATGCAAGAACTTCAATGGTACAGCTATTTATACAGGAGATGGAAGTGAGAATTGTCAGATCTCTGATCTGGTGGCGTTCAAAGAAATAGATGAGGATGATTTCCAATTCATACTGGAGACATTCAAAGAATTCGTGACTAATGTCACTGGACTCTATGATCAGTATATTAATTCGAAACTAAATCTCTGAATTCTAGGAGCTTTGGCTCCTAGTTTTTTTTTATTCACACTGAACCTAACCGTTTCAAGCCTTAATTGTGAATGAAATTAAACTTAAATGTATATGAGTAAAACAGTATTATTTTGTAGATTCGTATATAGGGCATCTCATATTGATCCTAGTCAATTTGAGATAAGAGGAGAATCATCAGCTATCATACGTATAGATCATGATCTCCTATCTGAATCTAATTTGATGACTATACTGAAGGATAGCCTAGAGGATTCAGTAAGAAAGGATGTTTCTAATATAAAGAATATCCTTGGTATCGATATTCTATCAATGACTAATTTAGGGATGATATGATACTAAAAGAATTTAAAGCTCCTGAGTGGCCAAATTGTACTGACCCGTCAGCCACTAAAATTTTCTTAGCAGGAACTATTGATATGGGTCAATCAGAGGATTGGCAGAAACAGGTTGTGAAGAGATTAGATAAAGATCCTGATAAGTACTATGTATTCAATCCTCGTAGGGATGACTTCGATCCTAAAGCTGAGCAGAAATTTGAAGATCCTTATTTCTATCAGCAAGTGAACTGGGAACTCACTAACCTGGATAATTGTGATATTATACTGATGTGTCTCTTAGGTACTAGCAAAAGTCCTATATCATTATTGGAGCTAGGACTTTATGCTACCACTGGTAAGGTTATACTATACTGTGAAGATGAATTTTATAGAAGAGGAAATCTTCAAGTGGTGTGTACTAAGTATAAGATTCCAGTATTCTCTAGTATGAAGGAACTCTTAGAGTCGTCTAGCTTTAAGTCGTTACTAAGATTAGATGCATGATAAAGATTATCATCTATGATGATCGATATGAAGTGAGAACTCTAGAGATCGGAGAATTACTAGGAGTATATAGTAGGAGTGACTACAGACTAATTCATGATAAAGGAGTGAATCTTATAGCAATAGTAAATAAGGGTAGCATAGGCTTGGGTACGAATGAAGTTATCACTAAGTCTATGATTCTAGTCAGTATGAAGTCCTGCATAATTATAAGAGAAAATGATAGAGATAATTAAAGGAGATCTATTTACTACAGATTGCAAAGTAATAGCTCATCAAGTTAACTGCACTGGAACTATGGGATCTGGTGTGGCTAAGATAGTGAAAGAGAAGTTTCCTGAAGTTTATAAAATTTATCATAATCAATGCATAGGAAGATATAACGGAGTGAAATGTGATCCATGGCTGATGGGATCAGTATCTATACTCCCTCGCGATGACGGAAATGGGTATATAGCTAATATATTCAGTCAGTATTTCTATAGAGGATTCTTCATTCCTGATTTTAAGGATGAACTCCACAGAGATCGACAGTACCTTATGAGTGATATGTACCCTCCTGTGAAAACTAAGAACTTAGAAGGTCGTTATACTGATTATGAAGCATTCTACTCCTCTTTAACTCAGATAAAATTCTTTATGAAGAATAAAGAAATTACTTCTATAGCCTTCCCCTACAATATCGGATGTGATAGAGGTGGAGGGAATTGGAATATCATCAGGACTATGATCGAAGAAGTACTGAAAGATATGAGCGTTAAACTTTACAAACTATGAATGTAATAAACTTAGCAAACTTAAGTAAGGAGGATATGACTCTTTACGGAGGAGGATTTGGAAATGATCACTTTACTCACCCTGACTTTAAGGAGGGAGGTATCTACCGATTGAGGACTAGTGTATTTCCTCCTGACTATGAAGGAGATTTCAAAGTAGTAGAGATCCATAATGAATCCAGAGCTACTATTATTGTAGTAGAGTGCAAAGATGGAAGTCATCAGGACTTCTACTACAATGGAGCTGCCCAAGTATTTAAACCTCTAACTCCAGTTGGAGCGATTCCTGATTGGAAACTCGATGACTTCGGTACTACTCCTGATATCCTAAAGGATGAAGTTATCCTGATAAATGAATTCTGGAGTTCGGTAGGAGAAACTGTTGAGAATAATGATGAGTATAGAGTTCTCGAGAAGTATGGACTTCTCCTAAACTTAGTGAAGAAACAGAAGGAGTACATTTCACTTCTGGGAGAAGAACTGGATGAACTCGTCCCCTTAGCTTCGATCCATGGATGGAATTCATCGAGAGTAAAAACTGGAGAAAGGATCAGATCTGAAATCGAATCTCTAGAGAACTCATTCAATGGCAAGTGACTCTGTATTAGTGATCTCAAATGATGACTGCATAGAAGTACGAGGATTAATGGTACAGAAAGTCTTCCATAGAAAAGATTACAAAAATCTAGGAATAGTAGCAATGGGAGATAATATAGTCATCTTCACTCAAACGAAGAGTGGTGATAAGGATTCCAAGGTCATGTTATATAAGACTAACGGAACTTACGAATTTCTAGACAATAAAACTATAAAAGGATGAAAGACAAACTAATTAAATGGATTCAGAATTATACTGAACAGACTAATGCTAAAGGATATGTATTAGGTATATCCGGAGGGAAAGACTCAGCAGTAGTCGCAGCTCTCTTATGTGAAGCTATTGGGAAAGATAAGGTACTAGGAATTCTCATGCCAAATGGAACTCAAAGTGATATCTCTGACTCCTATGAAGTATGTGAAGTCTTAGGAATTGATTATCAAGTAGTCAATATCAGGGAATCCTATGATGCTATATCTAGACAGATAGAGTCGGTAGCTGAAGTCCTGTATCCTGGAGATGAAGCATCTTATCATGCAGCTACAGAGATAAACTGTGATACTTATAATATCACTAGTGAGGCTGCTATCAATATAGCACCTCGACTCCGTATGACCACTTTATACACAATTGCACAAAGTGTAGGGTATCGAGTAGCAGGGACTGGGAACCGTTCGGAGAGGTACGTAGGCTACTGCACTAAATGGGGAGATATGGCAGCAGATATCAATCCTATTGCAGGATTAACTATGCATGAAGTTCTGGATCTGGGTGACGAACTTGGACTGCCTCATCATTTAGTGCACAAAACTCCTTCTGATGGATTATGTGGACTGAGTGACGAAGATAAGATGGGATTCACTTACCGTCAGTTGGATGACTATATCCTTAAAGGGTCATCTGGAGATGAGAAAGTAGATAAAGTGATCAAGAAGAAACATCTTATGTCTGCACATAAGAGAGGAGTTTATGCTCCAGCTTATTGCATTGATGAGGTGGACTATGCTCATTATCATTGGAGGGAGGATGAATGTCATGATTTCGAGAACGATCACCTTGATATGACAGGAGTTTCCTATTGCGATTGGACTATGATCTGTGATGTGGAGGAGTAAGTATGAGAGCTAATTATTATGTAATACTAAAGTCTCAGGATATTGAGGGAGTTCCTCATGTTGGATTATGGACTAACGATAGTGAATTCGAAGATCTTCATGGGATAACTATAGGGACATATCCTGAAAACTCTAGGGAATATAATGACCTGAAACGATACATGAGTGATTTCACTCATCAGATCGTAGGATATCTCAATGATACTAAAGGGACTATAGTTCAGATAAGCAGAGAAATTTATCCGAGTATAACCTACTTGGAAGCACTTTATACTAAGGAATAAGTTATGCAGGAGAACATCATCAACCTAATCAAAAAGTCAAGAGGTACAGTAGACTATAAAATTAGTCACTACCCTGATGGACAAACTGACATTGAACTTGGGGAAATCAATCTGAAATGGCCAGTCAGAATTATCTGTAGGATCCGAAATGCTGAGGAGTTATTCATGCTTCGAATGGTGAGTTCGGTTCTGAAAGATATGCATGCCAGGATCAAGAATATAGATATTATGTACTTGATGGCAGCTAGAACTGATAGAAAGTTTAGTTGGAACCGTCCTTGTACACTAGATATCGTGATTAACGATATTAGATTCTTAGGTGCAGAATACGTAAATGTATATGAACCTCATAACTATAGTGCAATATTTAACTTATGTAGTGGGAGTGATGGGTCAGTAATAAGTCCGATTTCTTATATCTCTAATGAGGAGACTGGCAGTTATCCTGATCTATTCTTTGAACTAAAGGACCACTCATTAGGGACTGATTATGAGATTAATCCAGAGACTACGTATCTCGTTGCCCCTGACGAAGGAGCTAGGGATCGTATGAAGGATGATGTGAGATATCATGGTTATAGGATTCTCTATTGTAGGAAGAATCGTGATCCTAGAACTGGTAGAGTTCAATCAGTGGAATTATGCGGAAACGCCGACAATTCTAACGTAGGAGGAAAGAATCTTCTGGTAGTTGATGATCTTTCTGATAGAGGAGGGACATTCTTGGCATTAATAAACGTACTCAGAAGATATGGAGCTAAGACGATAGGACTATGCATTTCCCACTGCATCCAAGATGATGGATTAAAGGATTTAGCCAAAGCTTATGATTTCGTGGCAACTACAGATTCGTATAAGGATTGGAATCATATAGTCGAGGAGGATCCTGAGTCTTATCCCAATGTCCTGGTATGTAAATTAAAATACAGACCTTATACTAAAGAGTAGAATTGTGGAAGTCAAAAGATTCAAGACTTTTAAAAACGGAGTAGTATATTGTCTAGCTCTTAATGATGGGCTATTGATAGAGACTACTGATACATTTCTTCCTTATTATACAAAGGATGCTATCGGACGCAAGCAGAACTTCCTGGATAATAATGATCTAGGGAGTAGAGCAGAACGTTGGATGATCGGTGTATCCACTATGAGTGGATGTCCAGTCAGATGCAAGTTCTGTGCTACTGGCAATATGAAGAAGTACAGGAATCTGACTGCAGATGAGATTGTAGATCAAGTTGAATTCGCTATTCAGAAAGCTGGATTCAATCCGCTGGATTCCAAAGAGTTTAAGATCAACTACACTAGGATGGGAGAACCATTCTTGAATATTGATGCAGTTAAGGATGCAATATCTAGGATTACTGAAAAGTATCCCAATACTCACCACTATGTATCTACTATCGGAATTAAAGGAAGTGACTTCTCATTTGTTAAAGGGAATGTAACTCTCCAGATAAGTCTTCATAGTTTTGACGAGGATCATCGTAACTGGCTCATTCCTTATCCGAAGAAAATGAGTCTTGAAGAGTTGGGATATATAAGGACTAAAAGTAATCTCAAAACTACTATAAACCTCACCTTAGTGAATGAGGAGGATTTTGATGCTGAGAAGTTGAAGAAGTATTTTGATAAGGACTACTTCTTTGTGAAACTATCTCCCATTAATCCTAATAATATCTCAGAAAAGAATCATCTTGGAGATGGAATTATCCAAGGAGTAAACTTAGTATAAACTAATAAATCTTTACTAAAATGAAGAGGATTAAAGATCAACTGGAAGAGATGGGTTATGACTATGCTGTAGCTATTGCTACCAAATCAGAAATCGAAAACGGAGCAGCCTGTGGGCAGCTATCGATCATTAGTGAGTAGATTCTATGGATTATAAACTGAAAGGCAAAAGAGTTAGATTGATCTTCATGAATGATCCATACTCAAAATTAGAGTCTGGTGATGAGGGTACTATTGAATTTGAGGATGATATAGGACAAATTCATATATCGTGGGATCATGGATCTTCACTAGCTCTAATACCTGGAGTTGATGAATTCATAATTCTACAGTAAGAAAGGAGTGGACATTGTCCACTCCTTAATTTGTTCCGACTTTCGTAAACGCTCCTAGCCCTTAATTCTGAATGAAAGAATCAATAATAACATGAGGGTAGAAGTATTAACTTATAAAGAATTAATTCATAAGAGCGATGATATAGTTAGAATCGAGATGAATTACCCTCGTACATCTCAGAATATTATAGATCTGGATAAATCTAGACATTCTAATATTCTGAACTATGTGCCTAAAGGATCAGTACTAAGGATCCTTCTATATGATGAGGACCTATTAGATAAGTATCCATTCCCTATGGAGATATTCCATAGAGGTGAGTACATTCAAGTGCTGCAACTTCCTGATGAGATTAAAGGGTGGGGTAGTATCCTAGATGAGGTACTATTGGAAGTCGACAAGTACATATCTCCTGAGTATAGTATACAGTGCAAGGACGAGAAGACTGGTAGATACCTATCACTCAATTTATTCCCTAGGAGAAGGTCGCTAGGCGATCTGGATAAGTTCACCTACAACCAAGCATTAGGATTGAATGATTATGTACTAGGGATGCCTAACAGAGATGAAGTGATCAGGATAGTGGATAACTTCCCTAGGGATAAAGATCCCACCTTCATGGAAGATTGCTGGGTAAAGAATAAATATCTCATCCATTTTACTGAGGATGGAAAGTTAGAATTCTTACCAGCTGCTGAAAGAGTGGAAGAACTTCATGGAGTGATTTCAGCTAGGATGCTACTTATGAGAACAACTTATGTGGATGCGTTATGAAAATAAAGAAAATAGAGAATCTGGATCATAAGATTAAAGATACTAGTTATTATACTGATGTAGTTAATCTGAGCCATATAGTAGATCCAGTATTTCAACTAGGAACCTATAAAATAGAATTCTTGGATCCTGATATTAGTGAGGATCTGGAAACTATTGAAGTATATAAGTCAGATAGAAAGTTCTGGATGAAAGATGACGACCTAGGATCCATAGTGATTCTAGAGGAGGAGTTTCTAGAGGCATTGGAGAACTACTGTCTGATCGATAGGAGTAAATGCTGCTACCAATGGATAAAGTTCTCAGATGGATTGATAACTAAGGATCAAGCTAAGAAATCTGCAGACTATGTATGGAGATTGTTCACTGACTCTCAATTGAACTCAGTAGGGATCTCAATTCCCAAAGAACTCAGAGCTAAAGAGTTATCCAGTAATGACTTCTGGGTACTGAAGAACTTCAAAATGAGTCATTTAGGAACTCCAAAGGATAAGAAGTTAGGGATTGGAGTATACTACCTAGCTTCTCAATCAGCACGAGTCACTGAAGTAGATATAGTGAAGTACTTGGAGTATATGGCAAATCAAATGAAATTATGATACGTATTGATGTAAAGAAAACTGATATAAGAAGTGAGGAGAATAGGACTCCTATCATAGAAGAAGAGATTCCTCTAATTAAAATTGATGAGGAAGGTTATTATGAGTATAAGAATTATCCATCATCCAAGACTAACTCTGAATTCCTAGGTGCTGGTAGAGTTCAGACTACTCAGGAGTTAGTATATCAGGATGAAGACATGAAGTACCCTCCTATGAGATTCCCTATCAGATTCAAATTCACTCCAGGAGAATTAGAAGGTGGGTACGTAGTGGTATGCGGGAATCTCATATATAGGATATATGAAGTGGATCCTGAGGATGAAGAACTCAAGAATATCCTGAGATCTGAAATGCTCAAGTACGTAAGATCCTGGTCAGGGTACTGTATTATGGAGAATTCTGATAACGAAACTGGTGGTAATGGTGGGTATACTTCAATATCTGGATTGAATGTTCTAATAGATATCACTGATAAATCCAGTGAAGAAATAAACGACCTCGTGGAATTCTACTCTTTAGGGAATGGGTACAGCAAGGTGTTCATAAACGAGAAGTCAGTGAGCACTGATAACGAGAACTATGAGAAAGAATCGCACTTAATACTAGTTCACAAACCCTTATTATCGGAGGATCTGTACTTATGAACAAAATCTTATTCCTCGATATAGATGGAGTGCTGAATAAGTTCGGACGTACTAGTGATAGACCTTATCCTCTCAGCGAATTCGATCCTACTATGGTAAAGAGACTCAATAGAATCCTGAGAGAAGCTGAAGTTACTGACCTATGTATCTCTAGTGACTGGAGGAATACCTCGGGACTAAAGAATATATTCTATGAGGTAGGGATTCATTATCCCTACTGCAATTCCTTCAGTAGATTAGAGGATAACCTGAAGCTCATGATGCATAATCAAAGAAGAGGGTACGAAGTAAAGTATTACCTAGACTCCACTTATGAGCATAAGGGATTGAAGTTCAAGTACTGCATCTTAGATGATATAGATCAATTCCTGAAAGAGCAGAAAGAATATCTGGTTCTTACTGACTACAGGGAAGGATTGACTGATGAGAATGTAGAGATGGCTATTAAAATTCTGACTAAAGATGATAACTAGTGACTACAAAGCTTCCTATGAAGTAGCTACAGAGCTAAAGAAATTAGGACTGAGAGGTCCTATGTATGGAGATTTCTACGTACCCTACCATAATAGGCATCGTATTGAATCACTGGAGTATTACAGTGAAGATAATCTCTACAGGACTGTATATAATCCTGCATTCTGTCCAGGATATCTTAGTAGCAACATTACCTATGCTCCAAAATTCCAAGAGATTCAGAATTTCATTGAGAATCGACTGGGTTTCTCAGTGAAGAAAGTGAAAGACGGTAGTCATTCAATGACTTGGTCGTTTACTGAGAAGTCATCCACTGGCCATCGATCCATTACATTCAGTATGAAGGATCTCGAAGATGACAATATCGATAATGCATTGATGATATTCCTAAATTATCTGGATACCACTAAATGAGTGTATTTGACAAGAACTTCATAGTAAAGAGGAGTTGGAACTCCACTACCCAGTCTAAATTATATAAATTAAGCAATAAGGGGAGGTATCTTTCTCAGAAAGGTTGCACCTAACTACGGTAGCAGGAAAAGGGAGTGCTGAGTACATATACTTTAGTCTAAATCCTAAGTTTTGTCCAAATCCAGTTCTGATATATTATCAGGACTATGATTTGATCCCTAAGAGACTGGAGATTATATGCTCAGGGGATCCTAAGGATACTATTGTCAAGGTAGAAGAAAGACCCAGTAAAGAACTAGCTGATTTATTAGGGATTAGTCAGTATGTGACTGAGGAGGAGAATTCATGGAGAATTCAGGTAGATCCCATTAAACAGGTGAAAGAGGTGACTAAATTTGCATCTGGAGGATTGGTTACTTACGATATATCCCTGGAATCTAATATGTCAGAGGATGATCTGAGGGGATTAGGGATCTATGAAGATCTTATGGAATACCTGAGGAAGGAGTTAGTAGATGATAGGATCCAGGTTAGCAGATTATCATCATGGAAATCATAACTGAAGAGGACTTAATATTCAATACTATAGCTAATAGAGATAGAACTCTAAAGTTATATAATGAGAACAAGTCCATGTTCCCTTACAGAGTTAATATCCAAGAAACTAGAGTAGTAAAGATACCTTATGGACATAAAGAGATGGAAATAGATCCTAAGATATTGAAGCCAATGGATTGTCTAGTGATCTACAAGGATGACGATGTCTATGATGGAGTTATAAATCTACTGCACATAGGAGAGGATCATCTAAGTAAGGTAACATACTGGGATGAATTTGAATACAATATCAGAAAGATAAAATATAGTATAACTCTTATGTCTAGTATTAGCCAAGAAGTCTTCGATGTCATTCCAGGGTTATCTAAGGCAGTGATGAGTAGGATGACAAATAGTAATTTAGGCATGATACTAGAGGATTATCAGAGAAATAATAAGTAGAAGAGAGGAGGCGTATGCCTTCTCTTTATTTTATCTACCAAAAGAGGTTTGTAGTAGGTGGAGGCCCTTAGTAACGTGAGAAATTTAATAATTTAGATGATATGAATAATATAGGAGTAGATTATATCGATCAAGGAATCAGATTTAAATTCCTTAATGGGAGCATACTACTCCCTTATAAATACGGAGGTTATGTTATAGCTCCAGGATGTGGTGCTGGGAAGACTACAGCGATAAAAGATCTAATCCGTCAGAAATACAGTAAAGGTATCTTATACACAGCATCTACTATAGATGAATGTAATCTTATGTATGAGTACTGCAAAGAGTTGGTATCTGAAGTAAATGATCCTAAGAAACTGACTCTCGAGGATATAGCATTCATAACACATGAATCCTCAAATTGGAAATCAAATTTAGATAGTTTATCAGATAAGAAAATTATCATATGCGATAATAGAATACTGACTGAATCCCATGATACCATATTAGCCATCTCTTCTACCAGGTTCAGAGTAAATGATTTTGATCTAGGTGAATTAGCATTGGGAGAATTACCTGAAGGAGATTCATACTTCCCTAGAGAATTCGTTATCCTGGATGACATAAGGTCATCAGACCTTAATCCAGTAGAGTTCTGCACTAAGGATCATTCAGGGAGATCTTACTTAATATCAATCCTAACGAATTACACCGAACAGGATCTTTATGAATTTAAAAATTCACTGGGATGGATGGTAGGAGTAATTAGAGAGCCCTATGAGAATTCTTTCATGTTTAAATTCCCAGACTTACCAGAAGTCGACTTCCCTAAATTATGGGAGTCGGGAGTTACTGGAAAGAAATTCTCATTAGAGAGTACTCTATCCAAGTCTTCATGGGGCAGGACGTATCAATTAACTCATAGATCTCATCAAGCAAAGCTGATGGACTTATTGATAGATCTTGATTACTTTAGTTTAGTAGGAGTAAAGAGTAGCATCCTAAAAGAATTCCCCATACTCACTAAAGGAGAATTAGGAAGCACTTATCTTCTACTGGATTATTTTATCCCTGATAAGTCGTTAGCTATAGAATTGGATTCGAATCTTCATGATGAGGATTCAGATAGGACTAGAGATGAATTTCTATTAAAGAATGGAATAGCGGTATTGAGGATCAATAATCTTGACTCAAATACTAAAGATAAAGTTGAAGAACTGGTCAGGATTATAGATAATTACGAGGGAATTCCTTTCATGAACTCAAAGTTATACGATCAGTCATTTCATTCAGAACTAGGGATCAGATCTAGAAGCTATCAAGAATTCCTGGACTCATTCTACAATAAATACAATATTAGCTATGAATAACATACGATATACTAGAGTAGGAGATCTAGGAATGAAGTTAGATTTCCTAAACGGCACTATTATAGTTCCTGACGAGTACGGAGGGTATGTCGTAGCATCTGGATGTGGTACTGGTAAGACTACAGCAATTAAGCAGATTATCAAGGAAAATTATAAAACTGGGATTCTATACTCAGCATTCACTATAGAAGAGTGCAATGAAATGTATGAGTATTGTAAGTCCCTAGTTAATCCTGATGATCCAGAAGGATTGAAGAAAGATGATATAATAGTCCTTCACTCAGATTATAAATCAGAAGGAGTGGATAATAATCTCTGGAGGAATGATCCTGAGAAATTAATGGATAAACGGATCATCATCTGTACTCATCATAAATTAATGAATGAGGATCCAAGACTTCTATGCATGACCTCATTTAATATCCAGGAGAGTGAGGATGAGCTAGATGACTGGTATACTAGATCAGTGAGTAGGAAAAGTTATGAACCACTCCCCAGGAGGTACTTACTCATTGATGAAGTCCCCACCACCAAGTCCTCACCTATAATTGTCACTAAAGAGCTGCTACTTAAATTGAGTTCTAAGATAGGTGATGATGTAATGGGACTTATCCCAGCTGATTCAGCTAGTAGAATAAGAACTAATGAGCTGACTACCATAAATGGAACTCATTTCATAAAGTCTGATTCATTTAGTTCGTTCAGAAAACAGTACTATACTGAGAAGAGGATTAACGACTCTATATCAGTAGCTGATAATTCTACCAAATTAGGTGAGATAAGGGAGGGATTATATCTCAGCTCTCTGTATAAAAATTATAGCACTGCTTGGAACGACCTTAATCAGGACGAGGAGGGAGCTCCTAAAAGCACTAAGATAGTACCCAGTTTCCTGAACGTAGTATGTAAGAAAATGGAGACTACATTACTATTATTCGACGGTACTGGAGATCTGACTTTCTATGGATCAAAAGTGCTGGAAGTACTAACCATGAATACTCCCAAGTACAATTCTCCTATAGATCTTATAAAATTCCCTTTCAACTTGAAGAGGAGACAAAGTTCTTCGTCAGACTTGAACGAGAAGATAAGATCAACTGTCGATAAACTGGTGGGAATCCTAAAGGATAACAAGAAGACTTTGATTGTCACTTGGAAGAATTTCAAAGGAACTGAAATCGAATCCCAGGACTCATTCATAAACGAGGTAGTAAATGAGTCAAAACTACTGCCTGAATTCTACAGATCAGCATTGGAAGGTCGTGGGTTTATCCAAGGAAAGGACTTTGAAGTGATTCATTATCAATCAGGACTAGATAAAGCCACTAATAAATTCATGGATTGCGACTCAGTGATCTTCTTAGGAGAATTTCATGTACCTGATTCAGTTATTGATGAGTTTAACTCTACTTTCAGATGCAAGACCACTCCTGAGTTCTACTTACTTTATCAATTGGCTCAAACAGTATGTAGAACGAGGATAAGACTACATAATGGACTTCCTATCAGGATTTATTACTCCGATGACTGGAATGATATAGTCATGACTAGTCTGTACTTGTACTTCACTGGGAGATATCCTACTATGGATAATAATGTTACTAGTATAAAGAAGATTGAAACTTATGATCCTGATCTGAGTTATATAAAGCCTAGATTTAAGGATGATGTGAAATCTTTACTTTCTAGTGGATTGCTCCCTGGATTAGAGTCATCTTTATCAAGAGGACTTCCAATGAATTATGAGATCAAATTGAAGGATCTTTATGAGATACTTCCAAGAGCTAATTATCAAGTTAGGTCGTATGATGCACTTCTCAGGTACCTGAAATCCATGGGGATAACTATCAGGATAAAAGCTGAATCAAACAAATCTAAGTAAACTTATAGAGTCAATAATGAGTAGCAGGTAATTACCTGCTACTCAGTCTTTTGCATCCTATAAGTTCAAAAGTTTCGACACTACTTTTTTCTTAAAGAAATTAGAATTTCAGACTTATAGAAATTGGAGTGAACAAATTCTACCGAGGAGGCAAAACAAGCCGACGAGAGTAGTAGAATTTGAGAACGAAAGATATCCGAAGAAAGGAGAACTTGACCTAAAGGAAAGTTCGACTGTATGAGGATCACTCCACTAAGATCTGCATAGATAAAGAACTAGTACTGCACTAGACTCCTACTCTATGCAGATCTTCTCTTTATTCCTTCAGCTCGACTTAATAACGTCGTCGCTCGGTTCAGGAGGCTTATGCCTCCTGACGATGCTACGCATCCCTCGCTTCCCTCCTAAAGTCATGCAGATTTATTATCTTTCATTCAGATAATTCTACTACCTAATTCTCCAACATTACTCTATCTCAAACTCAATCTTTCCATGAAGTGTCGAATCAATAATCAGAAAACCTCCAGAACCTTAATTTTGAATGAGTAATTTATATCAAGATATAACATTATTACGTACGAGACGAGCTATTATTAGCAATAGCACTCCCATGAGTATTATTCACCCTCTGTTTGAGTTATCGAATCATCGATATCCAAATTTAGTAAAATGGTATAATCAATGGCATCTTCAGTATAGTGAACCTAGTAAGATAGGATTACACTTCTTCGACCAAGATCTTCCTACTCAGTATTATACTGTATTTATAATATCACAAGGATCCAGTTATCATCTCCCTATTTCTGAAGTAGCTCTATACTCACCTGACTTATCAGAAGATGCACTAGAAGTACTGGATGCTGCTGGAATGAGCTTTACTCGAGCAATATTAAGTTCAGTGGAGGACTATATTACTCCAATAGAATACCCGAATTGCAAAGTACTGAGGAAAGTAGATCTTAATTCATATCTCACATTAAGACGTGATGCGTACTGGAGTTGTGCAGGGATAAATGACTATGATATTAATGAATTTCCTAATTGTTGGAATCAGTGGGTAGTATCTAGTGACGACCTGGATAAATATAGAGGAGTTCTAATGGATGTAATACTGATGCACAAATGGTACTAGGAATTCTTTATTATACAGATAATCAAGTGATGAAGGATGCCTGCACTATTAAGGTAGCAGAATCTTATATTACTAAGAAGCATTATCCTTATAATGTAGTATTATTTGCATCTGACAGATCACCTATATTGATAGTGCACTATGATCCAGATTTGATGGATAGAGTGCTATTCATGAGAGTATCTATGGGGATGAAGAACTACTACGATCCTGAGAATCATTCAACAGTCCCTACTATAGTAGCAGGAATTTACTCACGTCCTGTAGATAGTGAATTAGCAAGTTACTTATTATCGAATGGATTCATCCAGATAAGTATCACTCGATTACTGGATAACTATAGACTGGGATACTTAGATCCAGTATCATTGGATTCTAATTTGGATATTAGTCATGGATACGTGACTAGATCACTCGTCAATACACTAGATCTCACTTCAATGAGTCTTCCAGTCAGAGTGATGAAGTCAAGAGACTTCTCTGATGAGGAACTGATCCTCATGGAGGATAAAATTCCTCAGGGAGTAACCTTCTATGATCTACTGAAGGATGATGAATTTCATGATGTGTACTTTATCAGAGACAAGACCTCTCTGCCTTATGATTCAATGATATTTAACTGGTAGTATGTTGAAGTTAGTATTCAATGATAAAGATAATGCTATAAGAGAACTTGTGACTGATTTAAGATCCGAATCTCTAACAGTTCTTCTTGGATTATCACTTGACTACTTACCCGCACCTATTTTTAGAGAGTTAGTTAAGAGTAGGAACGAATCGTATGTCTTCTCAATTTGGTATGATGCAGATCTTATCATTTCTCCTATATTCTTATCTCTTCAGTTTGAGAGTAGATGGGATGCTGGGTCTAGTATATCTATAAGATATCACTATGATGGGAAGTCTCAATTGGATCGTACTCCTATAAGATCGATTGAGGAAAGTTTGCTTAGTGATCTGCAATTAATCCTATCTAATGGAGGATCTAGATCTATGGAGACTAGTTATCACTATAAATCTGCCGGAGATCTATTAGGATTATTCTTATCTTATGGTACAGAAAGAGAATTATGGGAAGTTCTAAATTGGTCCGATAAGTATGATCTGGGTAACGGAGATACAAAGTTAGTACCCATTAGGAGTGAGGTCATGAATAAGGTTCGAAATAGGATGATTTCTGAATCATATAAGGATGGTTTTGATGATTTTGTGAATCGCACTAAAGGCAAGTATAAAATGCTGGATGGATATGATGTCACAATGAGGAGAGTGAATTCGGATAGAGAACTTATGTCTTTATGGAGAGTAATATTGTAAGTGGATTAGAGGTTATTTCTATAAACTCATCGATTTATCATAAAGAAGAATCCTATTCTTGTATATCAGATCCCATTACTCTGAATGAGTCTGAGCTCAGTGAAGTTTTATTCTCTATGGCAGCTACCTCAATTAGTACTTGCAGGAGAAAACTCTCATTAAAGATTAAGGATCATGATTTAGGAGAGTTTATTAAAGTGGTCATATTAGCTATCATTCATAAATTTGATAAGATAGAACTTACGATGTCAGTTGAGAATCATTCGGATTTAGTAGATGAGTACGTAGCTATGGATAAGTTCTACCCTCAATCGATCCTGGATGCAGTAGAGAAGTATCTGAATCCTGAATGTATACTCAAAGGAGTAGAGATAGAGAAATGCAAGACTTTGCATAATATAACAAGAAAAGAGTTATCTAAGATAACAGACTCAGTATGGAATTATCGTACTAAAGATACATTATTTCCTAGTTGGAATAATGTGTTATTCTATAATAAGAAGTATAAATCAGATAGTCTTCCAGTAGTCCTGAGAAGATTACATTAATAATGAGTCCATATGGCCTCATTTTCTTTTGTCGATAAAAACGCTGCCATACTACCCGAACGACCTTACGTGTGAGTAATGTAAATCAAACAAACTAATTTCTATGGAGATTTTAGAATCGTTAAGTAATTTAACTGATCGAATTAATGCTACTAAAGTAGCCTATGTTAAATCGTCAGTACCAACTTATAGTGAGTCTGGAGATTCAACTGAAGAGTGCATAGATGCGTATGCACTAACTGGAGAATTCTCTAGTCCCAGGTTATTCATGAGGTACTATCCATACAGGATGGAAGTAGAACTCCATAGTATCTATGAGTATGCTGGAGGATTGGTCCCATTAGGGACTATAAGATCCGTTAGTAAACGTCTGTTCGAGGATCTAACTGATTCTGTAGCTGAGTTTCATGTTTACCATTCAGATAGACATACTCAGATGTATATGTACAATATGATGGTTAATATGTTGAGACCATTCCATGAATACTAGTATCACCTTTAGAACTATACATAAGATATCAGATGTACTTGATCCTGAGATAGGAGGTATCTATTATGAGAGTTCATCAGGGAGTCAGTATATATACGATGGGAAGGGTTTCAGATTAGTATATACCAAGAGTATTAGATACTCCAGACCTTATGAAGGTCTAATATTAGGTAGTAGTATCTCTGTGTCAAATCGTATAAGATTGATTCTTCTCACTAATAAATCTCTTAAGGATGAGGTCAAATCTAAGATATCTAGCATCCTATTAACTAAGAAGGATATAGTAGTCACTACTAGAGATCAGCGCATACTAAGATTAATGGGTATAAGTAAGTGCGGTGATAACCTGACAGGATCAATAGTAGAGTTCAAAGTCAATAAATTGCATGATGTAGGTACTTCATTAATACGTATGTTCGTACCCAACAATACTCCAACTAATATCGATATCTATGAAGTACTAATGAGTAATATAAATGAACTGATGAAGAGAGTATATGATAATACATAATATTCCAGTAAGTACTGTATTCCCAAAGGATACAGTACTATCTTTATCTGAGGAATACGATTTTAAGTCGGATCTAGTCAATAAGATAAAGTCGATCATCTGTCGCAATCCAATCTCCATCGATTTCTCCTATGTAGGAGGAGTTGACGCTAGCTTAGGGATTAGAGTTGATGATAATGGACCTTCTATTATAATAAGGTCAGGGATCAGTGAAAGTTTAGTAGATGATATACTAAATAAGTATCATGGATATACTAGGTTGATGAATAATGGTGGAATATATATTCATCCTGATGTCACTCTACTGGAAGTAGTGGACGGATCTATAGCTGGATGCCATAGCTATCGAGTGTATGAAGATGCTCCTCAAGGGATGACTACTCAGGGGATTATAAATTATCTGATATCCAAGTTGGATGATTTTATTAATGGTCATACTCAAGATCTAGGGGAGAATGAATTCCCTAGTTCAATAAGAATGAGAAGCTACCTGAGTTTAGGACTTCAGTTCTACTACTTCAATAGGTCCTCAGAATTCCTTAGGAACTTGTATAGGTATTACCTTCATAATAAGGAGGAGAGATCGAAGTATGAGAAGTTTAAGATAAAAAATGATGACTCTGATCTCGATCTGATGCCTGTAGTTCCTATGAGTCAACCTACTGGGAATCTATACTACATGGATTTTAAATATGATTATTCTGAATCAAAACCATAATTATTTATGACTGAAACAACTAATGAAATTGAGATCAAACTACTAGAGTTTCCAGAATGCGTTAGGAAACGACCTGGAATGTATATTGGAGGATTAGAGGACCCTTCAGTTATTTTCCGAGAGATCATTGATAATGCATTTGATGAATCTTATGCAGTGACTTCTTGTGATAAGATCTACGTTCACCAGAACTTCAATGGTTATCATTTAGTGATGGATAACGGACGAGGACTTCCTATCACTATGAGTCACGATAGACCTGATATAACCCAAGCTGAACTAGCGACTGGATCCCTTCATGCAGGATCAAAATTCGAATTAACTGGATCTAATAGAGTTGGAACTAATGGGGTTAACTATAACTAGCTCCCTCATATAGAGATATATGAGATAAAACGACACTAATTGCTGGAAAATCCTTAGAGCTCGACTGACGAGTGATATCGTAATACTAGTCGAGATTGGACAATCAGCAGTTAATTATGCTCATTCACGTGCATCTCTCATAATATATTAATTATAAGGCCTATGAGTAAGAAGTACGTATGTAAAATTTGTAACAAAGAGGTAGCAGGGAATCATTTTCCTTCCCATGTCAAGAAAGATCATAATTTAGAGATTTCTGAGTACTATGTTAAGTACGTAGATCCAGTAGTCCCTAAGTGCAGAAGTGGATGTGGTAGAGATCTAAAATTCTGGAAGATGAGTCACCCTTATGGATCAACCTGTGGTCATCCTGAATGTGTGAGCAGAATGCATAGCGAGACTATGACTGAGCTTAACTACAAGAAGGAATTTCAGAAATTAGCTAATGAAGGACAACGGAACGCAATCGCCACTAAACCTGAACTATTGGAAAAGAAACGACTAATAGCTAGATCTCAGTTAGAGTACGTGAACTATGAGTTTCTAACATTAAAAGATAGACAATTTAGAGGACGAGCTGCTAAGTTATCCCACTACCTTAAGTCCGATGAAAAGAAAGGATTCACTGAAAGGTATCTGTATATTGTTGATTTTATGGGATCTGTAAAAATAGGTATTTATAGAGTCCCTAGATTCTACAAACCCATAGCTACTAATAGATTAAGGGAATATATGGATTCTGAATGTAAGGTTTATAATCTCATCCTTTTCAAAGGGAATAATGTCGAGATATTATATCTAGAAGATCAAATCGTCAGAGAATTCTATGAATTTCGAGATGAAGTAGCTAAATATAGTACTGAGACATTTAAATATGAGAAACGAGAGGAGATAATCCTACGAATAAATGAGCTAATTAATTCAACGACTATCGAAAAGATACTTGATGCTGATGAGTATCATGTATAACTTAGTAGAGTAGAGTGCAAGTGAATGGCATTCGAAATGTGTCGATCCCTAACATGCAATGATGAGGGATAAGATATAGTCTAGTCTGCATGGAGAACATGCAGAAGTTCATAAGAGAACTGCATCAGAGTTGCGATCTGATGTGAATATAAACGAGGAAGTAGTGTATGTAATGCATTGAGCACTAGATATCTAGTGATGTCTAGGATAACTCAGGATAACTACGACAAATCAATACCCAAAGTAAAAGAAGTCTGGGAGTCGAAAGGTCCTAGGAGTAAGAAAAATCTCTACTACTATCTTGAATTTAATCAAGGAGTCAAAGTAGATGAATCAGCAGGAGAACTTCAGGAATTAGCTAAGAAGTTCTATGGTGACGAGTTTAAGGAGGAGATTCCTGAAGGATATAGTACTATAGTGATCTTTGAACCTGATAGCACCTTATTCGAATCAGTGAAGTCTGATCTCCCATCTAAGAATATCCAGTACTTCCAATTGATTCAGGAAAAATTCAATAAAAGGAAAGTACAAGTTCTAGTAAATGGAAAGGAAGATCCTGAGAGATTTACTCCCTATAAGTATGAGGTCCTGAGAACTGTAGTTCCCTCCAAACCTGATAAGAATCCAAACGTGAGGATCTACGTATCATTTGAGGTAGATCAGAATATTGGAACTCACGATTCGTTTGGATCAGTGAATGCATTGGTAGTTCCTAGTGGTCATCACGTTCAGATAGCAGAAGCTTGCTACCGTGAGGCACTTGTGAAGACCTTTAATCTCAGTCATAACTATGTACTGAACGGATTGAGATTATTCGTGATAGTATTGGCAGAGGAGCTATTATTCGATAGCCAGACTAAGACGAGGTTGAAGTCAATAGTAGGAGCTAAGTCATCTGATTTTGGAGATGTAGTTAAGGATATGGTCAAGATCATGAAGTCTAATATTGAAGAATGGCAGACTCATGTTGATCGACTTAATGCATATGCAGAATCAGTAACTCAGTTGTCAACCGTTGATAAGGTTAAACAACTTATCAGTAAAAGTGCAAAAGGTGGAGGTAAATCCAGAAGTGCACTACCGAAGAGTGTAGTAGATGCCAGTGCTCCAGAATCAAAGAGAATGGACTGTGAGTTATATTTGACTGAGGGTAGAAGTGCAGCGGGATCAATGCTTAAATCCCGTGACTCACGTATTCATGCAATCATGGCTCAAAACAAACCTCTAAAGGGTCATGTAAAACTCATTTAATTGCTGGAAAATCCTAACTCTCTGAGAAGGACGATCAGCAGCTAATTGTAAGATTAGTTCAACGACTATCGAAATCACATTCTGTGAAGAATGGAAGAAAGTAGAGTAGACTCAAGCGAGTCGAAACTGTGAGTGGGAGAAATTCCGAAGATATAGTCTGATCTGTATAGAGATATGCAGTTGATTCGTGGTAGAATCAGATTTGAAAGTAGCGAATTCAAATTGAACATAAGTAATAACGGTAAATGCTTAGAGGTAAGCCGTTAAATAGTACATCTCTAGATTATGAAGCTATGCTGAATAATGCTGAGATGAAAGCAATAGTCCAAGCTATTGGACTGGGGTTGGATATCTATCATGATATCTCGAATCCTAGGTATGGAAAAATTGTTATTTCTGCGGACTCCGATATCGATGGTGGTGCTATTGCATCCCTACTTATAGGAATGATATGTAAACATATGAAGTTCCTGATTGATGCGGGGATGTTGTATGTAGCAGAATCACCAATTTATCTTCAGAATGGAAAGTATTTCTATCCATCTGATATTGACAAGAAAGGTAAGATACCTGGATTGAATCTGAGTAAACCATTTCAACGATTTAAAGGATTAGATACTAGTCCACTTACGTAGTGATACGTATTTACAACCTCTTTAATTGCTGGGAAATCAGTATCCAACAGGATGAAGGTGATCAGCAGCTAAGAGTTCATTGGAAATTTTTATTATATGAGTGATAAACATAATATGAGCAATGAAATACTAAGTTTATCATTCTCCTGGTAAGATACTTAAGATAGGACCTTATGATTATCAGGATCAATTGTCTGAGGAATTTAAAGTCTTCAGTACTTTAGGAGGAAGACATAGAAAGTACCTCTCAGAGAATTATGGACTAACAGAAGTAGAGTATTACTTCTTAGTGACAACTGGGGATAAGGATTATAGAGATCCATGTCCTTATTGTGGAGAAGTGAATGGGCATTTCGCCAGTATGTCAAAAGGTTGGAATTCTTATTGCAACCAATCCCATATAACCAAGTACAGACTAGAGAAAGAAAGTAGAGAAGGAAGAAATCCGTTTCAGAACGATGAGTTCATAGAAAAGAATAGGATTAAAGTCAGAGAATTTCAGAAATCCAGAATGGAGGATGGAACTCATCATTTACTCACTAAGGAATGTCAGTTAAAAGCTGCTAAAGGGAATTTTATAAGGAAAGCATGCGGAGACGAAGCAGTTCTCTACATAGCTAGAATAGAGAACGATGAGTCTAGATACAAGTATGGGACTTGTTCTATGATGAATCCAGATAAATGCAGAATTCATTACAGATCAGTAGTACTATATAATCATCATGTTCTCGTAAAAGGTCCCGTTGAGTATATAGCTGACCTAGAGTACAAACTAAAGATAAAATTCTGTGATGAGAATGATTTCAGTGAATTTATAGATTCTACTAAATTTCATGAATTCTTATCTTATTTAAAGTCAATAAAATAGTAACTTCATTTGCTCATATAATGAAGGTCCAATGAACTAAAGTTCAACGACTATCGAAAAGATGCTAGTACTGATCATACTAGTAGAACTGAGTAGAGTAGACTCAAGCGAGTCGAAATGGGAGGCCACTCAAGTAGTGGAAGATATAGTCTGATCTGGATCGAGAGATTCAGCAGTTCATGAGAGAACGCAATGAAAGTAGCGAATTCATTGGAACATAATGTAGGTGAAATGAACCCAGATCAATGTTATGATGCATTCTTTAATCCTAAGACTAGAAGACTCATTCAAGTTACTTCTGATGGGTATGAAGAAGCATTGGCTATCTTATCATCAACGAATGAAAGAAAAAATCTCATGCTTAAGCATGGAGTATTAACGAATCCTTACAAACTTTAATAATATGGCAAAGAAGAAAACTTTAGATATAAATCCTGACGTCAAACTTGATCCAGTGACTTCATTGAGTGATGTTACTATATCAGCTCAAGATTATGTATCTGATGCTTACTTTAAGTTTGGTCAGTACGTTAATACTCAACGTCAACTTCCTTATCTGGCAGATGGATTGAAACCAGTATATAGAAGAGTTATCCACTCTTGTATGAAATTGGGAGCATCAAAGTTCCTAAAGACTGCCAAGATAGCATCGGATGTTATTGCGTCGACTCATCCTCATGGATTAGCTTCCGTAGAAGGAGTGGTCAGTGCATTAGTGAGAACTGGTATCCTAGAAGGACAAGGAAATCATGGAGCATCTCTTATTAATGGGATGGTACTTCCTCCTGCAGCTTCTAGATATACTGAAGCAAAGATTAGTCAGAAGTATCTGGATATCTTTAATAAGGTGAGTAAGATGATCCCTATGGTGGAGTCTCCTATGGGAGATCTTGAACCGACTTTTATCGGAACTCCACTTCCTTTAGGACTCGTCTTTTCGTTGATGGGATTAGGCCTAGGAGTAAATACCAGAGTACCTAGTTTCTCCGCAGTATCCATGTTTGATGCGTATAAGAATAATAATCCGAATCTTCTGAAATGCAACTATAATCTAGATATAGATTATGCAGAATCAGAGTTGGATAAATTATGGACTACAGGGAAAGGAAAGGTAGTCTACAAGTACAAAGTAACTCGTGCTACATCAGTGGATGGTGCTCAGGGAGTGTTGATCGAAGGAGATACTGAACTTTTCACTCCCAACCTTTCATGGTTCTATGCTCAACAGGATCAAGAGAGATTGTTCGTACGCGAAGAAACTGATAAGAATGGTCCTAAACTATTCATAGGCAGGAACCATAATGTCAAAGCTATCTCCATTGATGATATTGAGGAGCAAGCTATAAAAGCATGTAAGAGTGGTAAGGTGTATCTTCTGAATGTAACAGATGGTACAGATGCTTATAGAATCCCTCTTAGAGATTGGATTGACTATAGTTATAATAATTATCTCAATTTAGTCGACAAGAAGAATAAGGATGAGATCGCAGCCACAGAGTACGAGATAAAAGTCAATGATGCGATCCCTTCGGTCGCTGACTACATTATCAACAAGAATCCTAAAGCAGATAACAAAGAGATCTCTGAGAAGTTATCTCTGGATCCTGGGATAGTATCGTCTATACTTCAGAAACCTATATCGTACATCCGTAAAACAAAAGAGGCTTCGGATCGGTCGAAAGCCCTATCTTCGAAGTTGAAGGAGTTAAAGTCATTCGATAAGGTGAAATTCACTGATGAAGTGATCATGAAGTTATAATTATGGTACTATACTCTGGATTAGATTCTATAGTAGAATCTCTTTACTTGGATGAGGAGATGACAGAATCTATAAAGGATAGTAGTATCGTAGTGAATCCAAATGAGAGTCTTTGTCCGTACATATATAGGAAAGTAGTGATTATCAATCATCTACATTATTCTACTGACAGGATAAGACAACTCAAGGAGTCTAATAAGGTTATAACTAGAGTAAACTTCAGTATCCGAGGAGTATCTTTCAAATCCTATGAGTTACGACTGAATAGGAGGATACAACTATCAGGTGAGGAGGTAGGATTCATTAATGAAGATACCTATGATCAAGTCGAGTTTAGATTTGACGGGCAGAATCTTTATTATCCAAGTCCATCTCTCTATTGTGATTGTATTCATAGGGGAGCATTGACTTCGTTGGGATATCTACTATACCAAATCGGATATGACTTTATAGATGATACACTCTTCAAGAATTTAGATGTAATAAAATTAAAGAATGGATTGATCATTTGATTGATCCATTCTTCTAATAACAAACTTAGATATGACAAACTATTTCAAAGTAATGTATAAGGATCCATCCAGGAACCTTAATAATATTACTAGGTATTCAGGAGTCTTCTGCATAAAACCTGAGTCGGATGGTTATCACGTTATAGACATGATGGCGATCTGTATGAAAATTAGGGAGTTTGTAAAAGAAGAGACTGGATATCTATTAGATAAGAAGGATCTCATATATCGTTGTTATATCCATGATTTTGATGAAAATCTAGCGGGTGATATACAACGCTCGATAAAATACCATAATGAGTCGATTAGATCAGCAGTAGCATATACTGTTGACTCTCTTATGAGGTCAGTCTATGATGAGGAGTTGATCCATGACATAGAGACTAGTAAAGATATCAGTACTTATGAAGGCCTGATAGTCAAACTGGCTGATACCATGCAGGCATCATTCAAGATCTACGAAGAGTATAAGTTAGGAAACTTCCACTTTGAATCTCTCATTAAAGAGCATAGTGGATTCCTTCAGGATCTTGAGTCTGTAGTGGAGAAATCTCCTTTATATACTCAGTCAAAAGAAAGCAATGAGATATTACTCGTACTTAAAAGAATCATAGCAGATTTTAGTAAGACAATCAAATCAGAAGTAAATCGTATTAAAAACTAAAGATTCATTAAAGTACACAAAAAAAAACCAATTTTAATTAAACTTAATCAAACAAATTATGCCACAGCAATTTGGATTTAATTTGGACAATTTCCTGAATGGTCTTCAGGAAGTCCAGGCTAAGCAAAAAACTAACAAGGATTTTGATCGTTCGAAGTCTTTACAGTACGTAAATCTGGCTCATCCAGATAACTACGGTAAGTACCAGATCCTTCCGATGTTGAGTACTGCTACATACTCCCCGTATGTGTATCTGTTCAATACTCGTGAGGTGAAACTTCAGAATCCTAAGAAACCCGATGCAACTACTTGGTACAAGATCCTCCCTGACGAGGCTTATATGTTCATGGATGAAACTGGCCGCGTAGTATCTGCATTGACGGATGCAGAGAGAGGACTCCTTACAGAGCTGAGAGGACTCTATGATAAACTGGCTACGTATCCTGGAGCAAAGGATATCACTCGTATTAAGAACTATACTCTATTTCAGGGCAAGTGTATTAATCAGTATGATATCCAGAACAAGGTTAAGAAGTCGAACTTCAATGCATTGTTCATTTGCACGTCAAAAGGTGTAGCATCTGCAGTTAACGATGATATTAACAATCAAGCTATCTCGTTTGGTGGAGTAAACTTCGTATCTCAGATCTATACTCGTCAGCAGAACGGACGTACTGGATGGTTAATCTTTAGTATTAATCGTGCAGTTAATGGAGTGGGATTCGATGTTAAAGTGACTCATACTCCCAATATTCCCATTGAGACAACTCAGCCGTATGATTTTACGGATGAGGATATGGAACTCTTCCAAGATCCTGTTCGTACGTTCTTGACTTGGCAGGGTGGTCAGGATAAGGCGTATAATCCTGAAGTTCTTACTGAACTCAAGTTCAAGATTATCGACCTTATCAACAAGTATGATGGAGCAAGTTCGTCTATTCCTGTAGGAGTAGTTCAGCAGGCTACAACTCAAACTGCAACTGCAGCCGTTCAGGGAGCTCCTGTTCTTACATCAGCTGATCCAATGGTAGCTCGTATGCAAGCTGAGAAGATGCCTCCTCAGGCACCTCAGACGACTATGGCTACTGATCAGCAGTTTGTACAGAGTCAGAACACTAATCCGTTCCAGACTCCTCCTGCAGCTAACATCGACCCCATCTCGGGAGTACCTGTTAATCCTACTACAGCTCCTCAGCAGCAATACCAAGCTCCTGTTCAGGGAGCTCAGCCGTTTGCTGTACCTGGACAGACTCAGTATCAGCAGCCTCAGCAGGCACCTCAACCTCAGGCAGCTGCTCCTAGTTTTCAAGCACCTGCATGGGCTCAGCCCGCTGCTGCACCAGTAGAGAGTGGTAGCATGCCGTTCCCCACTGATCCGTCGGCAGTTAATCCTTTTAAGCAGTAGACATTTGATCACTCTTAGTGATCAGAACTTGGGAGTAGAGGTAATTACCTCTACTCCTTTATTTATTATAGTTAAGCTATGATCACAAATAAATACAGATATAATATCATCGACGGATCATGGCTACTAAAAAGAAACTGTTCTCTATCATTCTCATTCTTCAAAAGAGATCCTGAGAATAATGTATTCACTCCAGGTAAAGTCCTGACTTCCTTCATACAATCCATCAATAAGTTTGCTAGAGATTATGGAGTCACAGCAGATAAAGTTATTATCTGCTGGGATATGTGGGACGGACCATCAGGATACTATACATCTCAAGTTCTAGCTGGAGAGTATAAGGATGATAGGAAATACTACACTGAAGCAGATCTAGATAATCCTGATTTAACTGATGAACAGAAGAAGGAGATAGAACTAGAGGTCTTGAGAAATGATGTACAGAGAAAAGCAAAGTACATGATCAAATCAGATCTCTGGAAATATGGGATTCCATCAATATATGAAGCTGGGTACGAAGCAGATCAAATCGTATGGGTACTAGCTAATATGTTGAATAGTCAGGATAAACCTTCTATTATAACTAGTGCTGACTCTGATTGGTCATACCTAGTAACTCCGAATGTTGATTATTTCAAAGCACCTTTAAGAGGAGCTGAACCTAAGATCCTTACATACGCTGAATCTGTATCTCAGAAGATGCCTGAGGATCTAGTAGGAAAGATCTCACTCTACGATTATAAATCCATGTATGATTCTCTGGAGTCATCTCATAATGCTATGAGGAGGACTAGGAAGGAGGGATTGGATACCAATGATGTCATACGTCAGATAGTAAATTCAGGAGATTACTCTGGAGTAGAAGATCTTAGGAGGTATAATCTTCAGTTATCAACATTCGATATCTCCCAGTTCCCTAAGTTTCAGAAGGTATTGGATATGGTGAATACGCTGGATAGGATAGGAGGGTTAGCACCTATAGAAGAATTTAGGATGTTCTCAGATAGTGCAGGGATGACAGTTTCTGATAGTTATTACATGAAGTTTAGAGATAGACTTGATCCGTCATTATACAGAAGTTAAATATGATTACAATACATTCTAAATCTGGTGATGTATTCTCATTTGATGAAGTCACCGAATTCATTGCTAAGAATGGAGAGATCTACTCTAGTACTGAGTATGAACCTTGCTATGTCAGGAATGGATCGTCCTCGGAGGTGGCTCCTACTTTTATAGGGATTCTTGATAAGATCAGGAATGTAGTCATCACCAGGAATGGTAGGAGTAACAGAGTAGTCCCTAGCGATGAAGAGTCTATAATCTAGCGAGGTATGGCAGGGTTATTATCAAATTTCACATTCTCTACTCTGACTCTAAATGACCTAGTTCAGATAGATGCAGGTAGAATGGATAGAGCAGCTTACCTCATCCCTACCCTAGATAAAGTTTATCACATCGTGAGGAAAGAGACTATCTGGGATAAGGTGAAGAAATTCTTTCAGAGAGGTAATACTTCGATAAATATGTACTACACTGTATTTGCATACAATGTGTCATCTCCTAGTGGAGGAGTTTATCGAGTTCTTATTGAGATCCAACCTAACTTCAATAGGGCAGCATTCTTTGATAATGTAGCTAGAGTATACTGCAATTGTGCAGACTTTAAGTTTAGGTATGCATGGGAGTTGAATAAGAGGAAGAACCTATTCCGTAATAGTAGAATCTCTCAGGAGTTAGGTATTGCTCTACAGCAAGAACCTACAGCTAAGACTAAGAATTCATCAGGAGGATCTCACATGTGTAAGCATGTGTATGCTGCTGTGAAACATTTAGCTGATAACTATGATCAAATCATAGCAAGTATCTAACTAAGAGCTCACATTCGGTAGTATGACTGAGTGTGAGCTTTATTTTATCACTATGAATTATGACAGACTTCAAAGAAGTGATGGATAATCGTATAGTAGTGAAGAGTGAGAAAGAATTCTTCACTGAGTACGAGAAGTCCAGATGCGTTAGAGAATTTCCAGGTCACGAGTTCAGTATCATCATCTACAATCCTCCAGTAGAAGTGGAAGGTCGTATGTACAGAGTTCATGATGACCTCAGTCTAGAATTAATTCACAGAATTAAGTACATATGAAGAATATCCTATGTGTTGCAGACTTGCACATACATTCGTACAACCTCTATAATTATACCCCAGAATCAAGATTGAATCAGGCTTATCTTTTGGCTGATAAGATCATTAAAGCTGGTAGGGATCATAATTGTGAAGTAATAGCAATTCTAGGTGATGTCTTTGAGAAGAGTGTAGCTCGTCCTCATGTTATCAATACTGTTAAGGAGTTCCTGGATAAGATTATGTCCCACTTTCAGTATGGATATATTTCGTACGGAAATCACGATATAGATAACAAGTCCCTTAATCAGAATGAAAAGGATACTACACTGACAGCTCTTCTCCCTAAGAATCTCTTCTATGCAGATGAGAAGATAGTTAATGAGAACGGGTGTACTATAGCACTCTCAAACTGGAAACCTAAATTCGATCTTAGCTGGATCCAAACTTCAGTAGACTTCTTCTTATCTCATGTTACTATCAATTATGATGGAGGTCCTTATAAAGGTCAGGATCTGGACGAGACTCGTTTTAGATGGGGTATCTTTGGAGATATACACAAAAAAGCAGTTAAAGGGAAGTTAGTCAGTATCGGTACTCCTCAGATGGGTAAAGTCTCTGATCAGCAAGAATCGACTGCAGTAGTAATTCATACTGATACCAAGACTTGGGAGCATATTGATCTTGATCCTGAGAAGGAGTTGTTCAGACTTCAATACACTAGAGTAAAAGCCGAAGAAGGATTCACTGAAGATGGGAGAATCTATAAGATCTACAAACCTGTCACTATAAAGACTGATGATGGTAGATCCCAGATTGTGATCCCCCAATGGGATGAGATCAATAGTCTTATTACAGGAGTTATCGAGAAAGCTGGACTTCAAGAACTTCACTCTCAAGTGGTATCATCAACTCATGATATTGACGAAGTTGACTTTGACTTTAGAATTCTAAAGTTGAAGCTAAAGAACTTTAGGTCGATTGCTGAGGCTGAGATTGACTTTGATGATAATGATAAAGTCCTAATCTTAGGAGAGAATGGCAATGGAAAGTCCAGTTTATTACTAGGACTCCGTTATGCTCTTACTGAATGCAGATCTATGAAGGATTTCATCAAGTTCGATGAATCTGAATGCACTGCTCAGGTAGATTTACTTTATCAGAAGAAGTTATTCTCACTGAAAAGGGGAACTAAGGATTGGGGATTAGCTATAGATGGAGTGGCTCAATCTTATAATAATAAGAGACAGTTTGAAGAAGATGTTCATCTGAAACTCCCGTTCATAGATTATATGGACATATTCTTCTTCAACGCTAATCAGAGTACTATCATAGGTAGTCTTACTCCAGATAGAAAATCCCATATCATATCTAAGTTCTTCAAGCTGGATAAGATTGACTCCTACAATGAGACTGCAAAGAATCTCTACAATCAGCATCGTACTGATGTGGAGGTGAAGATTCAGAAGTATCAGGCATTAGAGGAACTTATAAAATTCTTGACTGAGAAATTAGAGTCAAGTGAATCTGAACTTCCAAGTGAAGATATCAACTTCATAACTTCAAAGTTATCGTCACTGAAAGTGGCTTATGATAACTATATGAAGTATATGCAGAATAAGTCAGAACTCTCTAGATTGGAGGGGATGATACAATCCTGTCAGCAATCCATAGCTACTCATAAGGAGAAGTTATCAGGATTGAATGAGGGAGATCTTAAAGTTCAGAAATTTAACTCTGATCAGAGATTAGATTCACTATCTAAGAGGAATTTTGAGTACTCTAATCGAATGAACGAGAGAATTCGGATTCAGACTGAATTAAACTCAATCATAGCCGAAGGGTCCTCCGCGTACCAAAGATTGACTCTAGCCAAGTCTAGTGAATGCCCATATTGTCACTCAAAGATCGAATCTGACTCACTTAATTCACTAGTTAACTCACTTCAGGAGGAAGTTAATCGGTTGGTAGAGAAGAAATCTGATCTGGAAAGTAGATTAGTAGAATTGCCTGCTATAACTAATGATGATATGAGGGATCTTCTTGATCAGATAAGTAAAGAGAAAACTCTTAACGTAGGAATTCAGAGTGACCTTAATAATATAAGATTCTTCTCTGAATCGATAAAGAGGGATCAGGAGGATCTTACTAAATTCCAATCTCAGTACTCTACTTTACTCAGTTCTTTAGGTTCAGAAGTCCCTGCACTTCCTGAGGACTATAATGATCAATTAAACTACTGGAATCAGAAATATAACTTCTGGATTCAGTATAAGAAGGATCAGGATGAACTGAATTCTAAGAAATTAGAGTTGGAATCTCATGTGGAAGATCTCAGGAAAGCCAGAGATCTCATGAATTCTTATATGAGGTACATAAAGATAACTAGTACTACTGGAGATATCTATGAGCAGATCATGGAGAAGTTTGCTAAGGAGTTCTCAGATAATAACTTCAGATATGTAGTTAATCCTTATAAATTTAGGAATAAGGATTACCTAGATCTTGATGTTCAGTTCAATGTAAGAGGGAGATGGGTGAGCTATCAGTCATTGAGTAGTGGTCAGCAAACTTTATGTGATATTAACTTCTTGAGTAAGATTACTACAGTAAATGGATTATTAGTCATGGACGAGATGCTGAAACATCTTGATCCTGAGAATACCTTCTACTGTACTGAAGTTCTATCTAGGATGAATGTCCACTGTATTCTGATCTCTACTCACTCGGATGATATAAATTTTTATAACAAACGATTACTCCTGAACTTAGATAGTTCTGGAACTACATCAATTGATATACAATAATATGGCTAAGCTAGATCAAAGTTATTTTTATAGTCAAGCTCTTCCATTCAGAGATATAGGGGAATTTGCCAACTCAGGACTACCTGAAGTTATAAAATTGAAGTCCCTGATAAGTGCAGTGAAGAGTCTATTTCATGTCCATGATAATTTCCTTACCTTGAGCTTCTATGATAATAGAACTTATGGGATTGACATCTATACTACTCCTCAGAAGAAAATCCTACTAGGTAGGATTTTCTTCCTGAGTAAGGTGGGACAGTTGCATATTTATGACCTCAAATCCAATATTCCAGCCATTGCTTGGAGTAAGGATCGTAAGATCATAACTAGTAACTTCCAAGGACTATTCAGTAAAATGGATATTGAGAAGGTATTTACACCATTAGTAAACGCTTGTTTGTAGTATGGTAAGAAGACAAACTGATCCTATCAATAGGTTCACTATTGATACTAGCTATACTGAGATCTTTCCTATAGATAATGATGATAGCAGATTGTATGAGAAGTTGATAGGACGATTTAGGGAGATAGATAACTTTATTCTGAAGGGATTTGGTAGGAGAGTAAAGGTTGATATGGATATCTATACTGAGTACTCTAAGAACTCATTTACTAAGGAGTTTGATCTCACTCAGGATCTATTAAATGCAGTAGGAGGAAGATCGATCTACATGCTAATTGAGTCGGCACTCCTACCTGAATCTATACTTCCTAAAGATATAGAATATAGAATCGTGGAGGTTAATTTCTAGAATGGATACAAAGAAGTATAAGATGACAGATGATCCAGAAGTGAAGATGTATGTAACTGAAGGATTGAAGAGAAATATAAAGAAGTTCGGACGTCCGTACTGTCCTTGCTTAATACATAATCCTGATTCATTAGATCCTGACGAGATTTGTCAGTGCAAGGAATTTAGAGAGGATGGAATATGTAGATGTGGATTGTTTGTCGAGAGATGAATGAAGGAGAAGGCCTAGGCCTTCTCCTTTCTTTTATTCAGGTATGTAGTCCATAATCCTTATTTTTACATATTCAGGTTCCCACCCGTAAGGTTCATTTATTACTGGAGTTAGATCTCCATAAGGTTTACCTACAGCTATGCTACTTACGAGTTCTCCACTGGGAATATTTACCTCCAAGTCATACTCTACAGGATGCCCATACCCTAAATCTATATTACTCACAGTAGTACTCATCATGAAGTTCTCAGGTATAGTCCTATTTAATGCTGACCCTACATAGAATACATGATTTAACCATCCATTCACTACGGTAAGTACTACATCAGTCTTCATATTCTGATTAAAGAAAATCTTATTCATAATTTATAAATCTGGTTACTCTAGTGCAACCATCATAACTGAGGGGGGGGTGACTAAATTCGTCTTTTATGCATAAATATGCGTTTCTAATGACCCCCCCCCTTAATTGTGATCAGTAATGAAGCTGATCACAACTAAAGGTAATATATATATATGAATAGGATATTCTTTAACCAGAACACAAATTCTGAGTCACTCCCTGAGGTCTTTATTAATCTCAATATAACTGGTGATGGACGAATCAGGCTCAGAAGTACTCCCCTACGATATGAATATCTAGAGGATGTCACTGTCAGTGGGACTTGCAGATCAAGTGATAATAGTAGAGGGATATATTCTTATAAAATATTGACTGGCACGAAGGATCTCAATGCCTATATTACAGCGGATGATGTCAATTGGCGGTCGTCTATAGGAGGATCTACTCCTACGAGTATAGATTCTATATCATCAGCGACTGTATCACCTAGAAAGTCATCGATTGCGTCTTATACTGCTAGAATCCTTGAGCTATAAAAAAAAAGAGGCTCCTAGAAGGTGACAAACCTTAACTTTGAAGTAAGTAGTTAAACCAAAGCTCCTGTAATAGTGCGGGAGTATAACTCAATAAAACTAAATTATTATGGATTGCAATTATCAGAAGAGACTGCAAATCTTAGATAGCTCGTTAGCTATCGCCAATGTTGAACTGACTGATAACAAAACTTCTACAGTTGAAGTTAAGCGTTCAGTTAATCACATTTTCTGTGTCGATGTCAGTGGAAGTATGTATTCCACATTGCCTCTCATCAGGAATCAGCTTAAGAATAAGCTCCCTGATCTAGTAGGTGACGGGAACACTATTACCATCATCTGGTTCTCCGGAGCTAAGGAGTGTGGTATTCTGAAGGAGTTCGTAAACATAAAGAACGCTAAGGATCTACAGATGATGAATGAAGCTATTGATAAGTTCCTGAGACCTATGGGACTGACTAGCTTCTACGAGCCAGTAGAACTGGCGACTAGGTTGGTGACTACGTCTCAGTCACTAGCATTCATGAAGAATAAGAGTATCTTCAATTTTATCTTCATGTCCGACGGAGGGAATAATGACCACCCTTGGACTGAAGTAGTAGAGATGGTGGAGAACCTCTCAGGAAGAGTAGCAGGATGTACGATTATTGAGTACGGAAACTGGGCTGATTCTGAGAAACTTCAGCAAATGGCTGAGATCCTAGGAGGTCAGAAGATCTATGCTGAGGACTTTGAGAGTTATGAATTCACTTTCGAGAAAGCTATGAAGAGTGATAGCATGACTCCCAAAGTAGAGGTAGACATTAGTGACTTCAAGTCGACGATGAATACTCAGACTATAATTGAGATCAATGATGAATCGAAGTCAGTAAACATCTATGATGCTCAGAGGTCGACTTCAGTATATCTTCCTATGGGGACTAAGAAGTTCTTCTATATTCAGAAGATGAAGGGAGTCAGTGCAGGACAGGTCAGTCAGGAGAAAACTCCTGAACTTTATGCAGCTATGTGGGTAGCACTTTCTAAAGGACAGACCACTCTATTCGAGAAGCTGCTGAAGGATTCTGGAGATATCAGATTCATAAATTCCTATGAAGCTGCATTCGGAAAGCAGAGACTGGAAGCTCTGAAATTTGATATCTTAGATGCAGTATTTGACCCTTCCCTGAGATGTTCTGACGGAGTAGATTACAATTACAAAGCCAAGTCTAATGGGTACTGCATTCTGGACCTCATGGATGACTTATCTCAGGATGAGACTAATGAAATCTTAGTATGTGATCCCAGATTCTCTTATAGAAGGATTGGGGCTAAGAGTAGAGCCAAGATAGTACTGGATGAGGAGACTAAAGAAGCTTTGAGTAATGCATCCACTAAACTGAAGGCTGATAAGATCCTCAGTGAAGTTGAGAGAACTCAGAAGGTGAATGTTATCTATCCAGATGCAGACTTCGGTTCTTCTATCAGGAATCTCGTATGGAGTGAAGATAGAGCTAATCTATCGTTCATGGTGAAGATTCCAGTAACTCTGGAACTCCCTGAGAACGAGTACGGTATCACTTCAGTTGACTCCTATATCTTCAGAAACTTCACTATCATTAAAGACGGAATTCTGAATATCAATCAGATCCCTATGCATCTTAGTGAAGAGATGAGTAAGAAACTCTCTAAGAGAGGACTTATCTCTGAGGCTGAAAGTTCTAAATCGAGGACTACGGAAGTGGTAGATCTCAGTAGGATGCCAATCATCAATCGTGATCGTATCAAGAGAGTCCGTATGGATACTCTTGCAGGATTAGAAGTTGACCTTCTGAAGTTCAGAGCATACAAGAAGTACCTGGGATGGTTGAAGAAATCTGATGCCTATCTCGGTACTGGATTCAACTACGTAGATAGTCCTGAGAGTGAGTACCTGAGGACTCTGGGTATTACTCAGACTGGAGGATATACTCCTGCATCTGAGAGGGAGTACTCAGGAGACTACTACATGGCTCCTACGTTGAAGTCCACGATCTCCAAGTTCTCATCTTTACCAAAAATTGAAGAGGTGATAGATAAAGTGAAGTTGAATAAGAGTCTAACTGTATCTCAGGAGTACATGAATGATGTTATCAATGACATTGATAATCTCATTAACAATTCTGAGAAAAGTCCCTACGATGAGATAAATGAACTCTATGATCTCTATGATTCCTACGCCAAGGGTAAGATCAGAGCACTAGCTCAGAGTAAATTCTGTCTCATAATGTCTAAGAAGTGGTTCTCAGATAAAACTGGATTCGATGATAATACGATGAAAGTTAAGGTAGGGGATGCAGAACAGACGATAAAATTCGAATTTAGGGATCAGAAGATTCCTATGTAGTAAGATTGGTCACTTTTAGGAGAGTGATGAATCAGTTAAACCATATTTTATTTGTTAGGTCAGGAGCTCTCGATAAAAAGAGGGTTCCTGACCCCTTTTCGCCTTATTTTTGATACTAAACAAACTAAGAGTCGTGAAAACTATTGAGATAAAAGGATCGAAAGATAAATACTATGAAGTAGATCTCAATTTAATGACTTGCAGCTGTAGGGATTTCACTTACAGAAAATGTCATCATGAAATAGGTTCACTAGAGAGGTTATGTAAGCATCTGAAGGAAGCTATTATAATTGTGGATAAATTGAAAGCGCTCCACTTTAGTTCATCCGAGGAAAGGATGGACTACTTGACTCGTAGTGATCTTGATCAAGGACTTATAGAGAAGATCAAGACCGATCTTCCTAAAGTTATGGATTCTATTGATGATATCATACTGTATAGATTAGGTGACATCTCTATGAAGTACAGTGTTGGTAGAGTGCCAGTACTACCGTTAATTATACTCCCAGCATATGATGATAGCTCAGTACGATGCAGTACTGTAAGTTCTATTATTAATGGACTAAAGGAAATCGGTCCCTATGACCTGAGTATATCAGATATGTCATCGGATGGATCCATGAAACCTGATAGATCAGTCATTGAGATTTTATCCAAGAAAGTAGTGGGTCATCTTAGTACTCTAAGAATCCTGCCAATTCTAGCTGGGTATAACTTTGATTATAAGTCATTATTCTATACTAGCAGTCTAGAATTCATGACAAAACTTATATCCATCTCTAGTAGGATGGATTTGGAATTAACAGGATCAGGATTTAGGACTGAGAACGGAGATCTTCTAGGAGAAGAGTGGACTGAGTCTGAAATCTTTGATTATCTAGGATTACCATATGTAGATCACGACGATCGTTGGTAATTAGTAGAAAGAACTAGTTTAGTACTGTTTATTAGTTATGCTTTTCAGTCTGACGTAGGCTGATAAATATTCGGTACAATTATTATACTATTGGATGATAGAAAAGATTCATTTAATTAAGTAAACCAATTTTATAATAATAGTACCAATATGAACAACATAACAAATTTCTTTAAATCGTTAGTCACGGTAACTGAAGCAATATGCAATTTCCTGATATCGACGGACGAGTCGGGTAATGAGAGTGTTAAGTATGACTCTCTCGGAATAGAGACTCCTCCTACAGAAGGAGATGAAAAGGCAGTTTCAGTAGTGACTGACCTGATAAAAACAGTAAAAACAGTAGTGAGCATTATAGTAAGTATATTAGCAGTATTAAGCTCCGTGAAATTAGGATATGAATCTGTGAAAAATACGCTACTCGGTAATGATGAATCCGAAGTAGCTTTGGAGTGAAGTAAGTAATTTTATAGTAATTGTGCGGATATTTATCTGTTCATACTAAGATCATGAACAGTATGATATATTAAACAGTCAAACTAAATCGATTTACTAATGAAGAAGATCGCAGTGGATCTTGGTTATGGATCCGTAAAGGTATGCTATGAGAACTCAGAAGGAGTCCGTAGGTATGAGAAGTTCATATCTTCCGTACGGAAGGTATGGACTAGTAGTATCATAAAGGATGCCAATGCTTTTGAGTTCAATAGCCAAACTTATTATTTGTTCGATACAGCATTAAAGCTGCCGAACGATCAGCTTCTCGATCTCACCTCTTATGAGGGATTGAAAGAGGCATCTCCTATCATCCTCGCATTCCTCATGAATAAGTATGGAGTGGATTATGATAGGATTATTCTGGGACTTTCAGTCGCTATGATTGAAAAGTCCGCTGATTATCTTAACTACGTATCAGCTCAGCTGACGAAGCCTATTGAAGCTTTCGTCCTTATACCTCAGGGTGTAGGATCGAAGATTGCCTATGATCATTACAATCGTAATCCAGGTGATCCGACTCAGTATAATGATACTAAAGTTAAGAACTTCCTAGGTATCGATATTGGATTCAATACTATCGACGTCTATCAATGCATTGGTGGAGTGACCTCAGGTCAAACTATTAAAGGATTCATTGGTGAGGGCGTAGCTAGGGTAGCATTGAATCTGATGGATGCTATTAGAAATGAAACTGGTATTCGTATCTCACTTCAGCACGCTAAGGAGATTCTGGAAACAGGAGTCTTAGTTCATCGAGGTGCAAGTTACGATTACAGAGGAAAAATTGATATATTTATACAAGAATATCTGAAAGGAGTACTTGAACTCCTTGAGAAAGATTTCTCCAAGGTAATTGACAATATGGATAATCTACTATTCGTAGGAGGAGGAGCTGCTCTTCTTAAGAAGTACTACAAGAGTGTACTTGACGTAGTAGATAAATATTATAAAGGAGATTTCGTCATCATACCTGAAATGGCCGAGTATTATAATGTTCTCGGTTACTGGTTGTATGATGAGAAGAATTTCTCCTCAAGTAAGTAAAATTTAAATATTATGGCACGTCCAAAAGGTAGTAAGAATAAGAGTAATGTTGTACTACCTGAAGAGATAATTCATCAAACTCCACCTGAACCTCAGGTAGTGAAGGATGAAAGTCGTTCAGGTAGCTACACTTACATAGGAACTCCTCAGCCAATAGAAGATGAAGGGGTCAATTCAACTGTGAACTCTGAGAGTAGTCAGGAGTCAATTAAGTCTGATGATATGAAGAAGATTGAGATTAAATCTGATAAGAAATGTCAGAATCAACTTCTCATGGATTCTTCAGTACGAGATGAACCTGTAACTATTCCTGGAGGTGAATTCTATAACTTATTTGATTAATAAGAATTTATGGAGACGAAGAAGTTTGATAAGTATGATTATACTTCCAGTACTATCTCTCCACTAGATGCTTATGAGGTCATCACAAAATTCATGGATAACTTAACTTTTGAAGAGAAGTTCATTATCCTGAGATTTTTTGATAAGTTAGTGGATTCATCAGGTTATCAGTACAAATGCAAACAGAGTCTTTCCTCAGTCCATATGAGGAGTAAGAACTTATTTACTAAGAGGAAGAAGATTTATTCAGGATCAGCTGCAGTGACTATTCTAGATTCCTGCATACTAGTTCCAGTGAAGAAAGGATCGAATCTCTCTTGGAATTTTGTACTGAATGGAGAAACAATGCTGGAGGGATTATCTCCTGATACAGCATTCAAGATAGTCAAGGATGTCAATACTGCCTTTCAGATTCTAGACAAACTAAAGAATTATGAAAACAATGACAAACTTGGAAGTGAGGGGGAGTCTGACCTCAAAAACGAATCAGACTCAGATAAAAACTGAATTTCTTTCTGCTGACGATCCTTATAAGTTCAGTAGAACTGAAGTAGAATTTCCTCTTCTCACGGATCTTCAAAGATCATCTTTGATTGATATAGATTCCAAGTTAGAGGAATTCGAAAACATCATAAAGAAATCGGCATCGAATTACAAGGAGTGTTTCTGTAATGGAATAATCGTAAATGGTCAACCTGGTACTGGAAAGACTTATAACATCATGAGATGGTTAGAGGATCTTCAGGAAGCAGGTAAGATCTATGGTTATGAGACTTATTCAGGTAAGATCTCTCCAGTGACTTTGTACAAAGTTCTGAAGGAAACTACTGAAAAGAGAAATATTTTAGTACTTGATGACTGTGACGTATTCTACAATAGTGAATCTTTGAACTTGCTCAAAGCTGCTCTGAATAACACTAAGGATAAGAATGATTATAAGTCGAGATTGGTATCTTACGGTACCAGAGGACGAGTAGATTCATTCTCGTTTGATAGTTTTCTCATCATGATCACTAACGAGTCTTTCGATAGGCAGGATTATAACGAGTTATCAGATCACATGAAAGCAGTTTTGGATAGAGTTCATCTGATGAGTGTCACTCTTACTAGAGAAGATATTCTTATCAAGAACTTGTCTATCGTAGAAAACTTTATAAATAAGGATAAGCGATTGAATACCAATGCTAAACAACAATTGTTAAAGGTATTCAATGAAGAAATTCATGATATGCTAATTTATGACATATTCGAGAAGTGCAAAGTAAACTTCAGTATAAGATTCTTCCTAAAGTTGGCAGATCTTATTATGTTATTCGGTGACTCTTGGAAGTCATTCTCTAATGACTACAAGAAGTTGTCAGCAGAATTAGCAAGAGTTAAGTCGTCAGTAGAGACGACTAAGTAGAAGGAGAACTCTCCTTCTACTTTCTTTTTTTGATTATTACCATAACCGTTTGAAGCCTTAATTCTGAATGAGACTAATTAGAATAAAATAATGGTTATAAGACAAAACGACGATCTTGTAATTGATAAGTTTATTTGGGATAGACCTCTAGTGAGGTTTAGTTCTAGAAAAGCTTGGGTGGATTTGAGTAGGTGTGTATCTAGTATTAGATTCATGGATAACGATTTGGGAATATACTACAGAGTGAAAATATCGACAGGTAGTGAATCCTATGTGAATCCCAGGTATAGTATCAAACGTCCTGCAGGAGCGAGAATGGTAATTTACTCCACATCAGATGTGCCATCTGGATTCAGAAGTTCTCAGATCAATGAGATAGTGAAGCTCCTAAGGATCTGGAGTCATCCGTTAAATGATGCATGGAATAAGTTTTATGATATGAAAGGTGCTATCTCAGCTTATGGATGGAATCCTGAGATGAGATATGAACCAATCTTATCTAATGGAGATATAAAGTATCAGTACTTAAATGAACTAGTGACCCCTCATGAACTATGCTATAACTTACTCATGAATTATATGACTACTAAATTCAATGATATACCTAAACGACATTTGAGGGAGATAGAACGGAAGTTCCACCTCGGATCAAGCCTGAAAACCTTAACCTTGGATGAAAATCCACAGAAGTAATTAACTCAAATTATTTAACAAACTAAACGATGGTAGAAGACATCAATTCATTAATTTTTCGTGCGCTCCAAGTGAGCAATTTATCAAAAGTGCCCTTTCTATTCATGGGTAACCCAGGAACTGGCAAGACCACTTCAGTGGAGTGGTACTGCAATATTATGGGTTACCAGATGATCCTACTTCGAGGATCTCAGTCATCTCCTGAAGAAATTCTGGGTTATGACGTAAACGAAGGGCGAGAAGATCACACTGCAACTCGACTTATCCCTAAGTGGTTTGCAGAGTTAAAACGTCATCATGACGAAGGGAGGAAAATTCTTCTCTTCCTTGACGAGATAACGACAGCTTCTGAGTATGTACAGGGAGCACTCCTTCATCTTATCTTCGAAAGAAGAGTGGGAGATGAGAAACTTCCTGATGATACTCTCGTAGTAGCTGCAGGTAATTATGCCTCGAATCTTTCGAGCAACTTTAACCTAATTCCACCTCTCATGAACAGGTTCTGTATCTTCAACATCACTCCGAGTGAAGTTGACTTGAGATCGTTCATGAGTAAATATCAACCTGGAGCTGATTCCAAGTTTGATAAGCTGAAGGAGCTGAGTAAACCTAATCCTGATGGATTGAATGCTCAACTTGATGAAGGTCAGACTCAGAGTATAAAAGCTATCATTGAGAATAGTATCTTTGAGTTTGTTGATCAACTCAGCAAAACCAAGGAACTCGACCTCTCAGTGACTGAACTGAAAGACATCTATCAGGATGTAGAGAATTCTGAACTCCCTGGATTCGTATCGTATCGATCACTGAACTATTATAGGGAGTGTTGTATTTCTATGTATCTTCAGTACGGATTGGAGGGGATGAGATCTCACTGCTTTAAACTCATAACCTTGGGTTTGGTAGGAGTAGGCATGTCTCTATCCAAGAAAAATTCGGGGGATGAAGTACAGAAGAAGTCTTTGTATGATAGATTCCAGACGAATGTTACTCAGGCTGTAACTGATTTCGAGAAGAAACTGAGGTCGAATAACAATCGATTCAAGAAACCTCTGATGGAGGTCCTCGGAAAGTACGTAGATGAATCTGGACAATTAGTAGGTGCTGAGCCTACTAGCGATGACCTGGTGAAACTTGAGAATGTCATGAGAGCGATGAACTCTGACAAGTCCAAGAATAACCAGTTGGAGGATTCTCTTATCGAGAGTATTACCAACCTTCTCCTGGTAGCAGTGAGGAAGTCCAATGACATCAACACGGTCACTCCAGAGAATATTAACCAGAGAATCATCAACTTCAACAATATCGTATCAACCTTACGTCTTATTGAAGAACCGATTAAGAAGGTTCCTGATTCTTATGAGAATAAGCTGAAGGATGCTGTGAAGAAGTGTCATTTGACTCTCAGTAAACAGACTTTCAAGATCAAATCAATCATCCAGGATCTTATGAAGAATAACCCTGATCGTATCTGGGGAGATCTTCAGGAAGTGAAGGGAATTGAGTCCAGGGAAAAATTCTTGGAGGATTAATAGAGTATGAAGGATATCCGTGACTCGATGAACTTGATCTATGGTGGAAAAATTGTATCTACCAGGACCAAGTTAGGAAAGGATACTACCAAGGGACAAGTAGCCTACTGTTATAAAGGTGAACATAAGTACGAGGTAGTCTATTCAGAGCTGAATAGTAAAGATGCTGAGGATAGGTTAGAAGTTCATGAGTATGGACATATCTATCTGGGGCATCTGGACGGACTTGAGTATTTATCCGACTCTCTCCTACGAATCATAAACGATAGATTCGATGATATCGTGGCTCTAGTCAATAAGAACTGTGGTATCGACTTTGGAGATAAGTTATTAATTCAAGTTCGGGACGATCCTATGATCAATCACATGATCCATAACATTGCTATGGACTGTGAGATTAACTCTAAGATCCTTGATAGGAAAGATATAGCTATTATTGAGAAGTCCGTATTTGAAACTTATGGAGGTCTCAGTCGTATGGATGTCATGACTAAGTTCTGTCATCCCAGTGCTAGATGGGGATTCCCCAATGAACTGACATATCCTGACTATCTAGAACTTATCATGCTGAATCTTGATAAGTTTGTGAAGTATATCATGCTATTGAAGTATGGTATAGGTAATCCCCAACAAGGACAGAGTAATCAATCCCAATCTGGTCAGCAGGGACAACAAGGTCAGCAATCAGCAGGACAAGGGTATAGTAAAGACTCAACTGATCGATGGGGATCTGGAAATTCCAAAGGTCAACAAGGATCTGCTGGAGGACAAGAACAATCCTCTGATGGATCTCAACCTGGAGGTCAGTCAGGACAACCATCAAATTCACCAGGACAAACTAGTGGATCTGAGAGTTCTGATGGATCTCAAGGAGGATCTCAATCAGGTGATAAGTCTGATAACTCATCAGGATCTCAGCAAGGATCCTCAGGTGATTCAGGTGGATTATTTGACCCATCAGATCCTGATGGTTCGCCTAGCGGCAGTGGAGGATCTTTCGAAAAGTACAATGGACAAGGTAAATCTTCAGGTGAAAAAGGATCTGACTCCGAATCTAATGATGGACCTGAATCTGATGAATCTCCTGAATCTATAACTGATGAACAGGCTGAACTTCTGAATGATCAGGAGTATGTCAATAAGAGGTACGAGGAGCTCAAGAATATGCTTGAGGATCCAGAAGATATCTCGAAGGCAGTGTCGGATATATCAGGTGAAGAAGGAGGGACTTCTGATGGATCTGATGGAGAAACTAAAGGAAGAAAATCTGATCACGGATCTGACTCTAGAGAGAAAGTCCATGTAGGAGAAGTGTACTCTAAAGGTGGATCTGGAAGAGGAACTGGGAGATCTACTTCTACTAGGTCTTTCGTAAAGGATCTTGATCCTATCGACATAGGACTAGAGGAAGTAGTTAGATCCTTCAGGAAGAAGGTGATCAAAAGAAGTTATTCTAGGAATCTTACGTACAAGTATAATAGAAGGATAATTACTGATGTGATCTCTCCGTCTTATACTATGAAGATTACTAGTGACTTCGATCCTACGATCTTGTTTATCATCGATGTATCAGGAAGTATGGATACCTCCTTAGTCGATAGAGTAATCAACACGATCAGGAGAAAGATGAGAACGATCAACTCAAATCTTAAGTACAGTATTCTGACTTGGGATACCAGTTTCTGTGAGTTGTACAAAGATCTCAATACTAAGAAGAATACTCCTAAGATTAGTTGTGGAGGTGGCACTTGTCTGGCTAAGTCATTCATCTATGCTAAGGAAAAATTCTCAGATGATACTATCATAGTAGTAATATCTGACTTTGAAGATAGTCTAGATGACTGGGAGATAGCCATGTCCAAGATGAAGAATTATACGATCTATGGATTCAATTATGGATACCCTCAGGATCAGAAGAACTTCAAGTACATGAAAGTCAAGAACTGTAATGAGAATCGGAGAAGAGGAGGATGGTAAAGATATCAGAATTAAACGAATCAGTATCTGAATTCTACGGACCTAAGAAGAAATATTACGTAGTACATGATCCTAAGAATTCGTCTGATTCAGTAGGGGTATTTATATCTCTAGGAAATAGTACTAAGTTTAGTACTATGGAGCATCTGATAAAGTCATTATCTACTAAAGGATATTCAGGAAAAGTAGTAGAGATAGTATCTTACTATGATCAGATGAAGGATAAGCAAATATCGTTTGTATCATCAAAGGATCCATCTCAATACCCAGTTGATCTAACTGATCGACTCTCTTTGAGCACTGAATCTGAAGCTATGGAGTTCATGAAGAAACTGAAATCGGATCTCATGAATTCAGAGTCTCCAGAGATGAGTAAATCCTATTCTATCAGGATAACTAGATTATCGTCACTACTAGGAGAATTTGACCAGGGTAAGTATTCATGGGATACGAATTACATCGGATTATCATCTGATGATTCCGGAGTAGTCAAGATGTTCGTAATGAGTAAGTTCTCTAATTACTCCTATAAAGAGATATCTCTCCCTGATGGAAGACTGGTTACTGCTTCATTAAAGATAGGAATTCTAATTAACGATAACTAAAGTGGCAACGAACCAGGATCTAATTAAGAAAGTATCACTAGTAATATTATCAGTACTACTAGTGATACTTTTAGTTTACTTGATATCCAATTATGTTAGTAACAAAAGGATATTACAATATGAGGGTAGAATAGAGTCCCTTCTGGATTCTATAACCTATCAGAATGCCTATATACTCAAACTTCGTGATGAGGTAAAACTCTCGGAAGGAAGAGTGATGATGCTAGACTCTATGTTAAATAGTAGAGTCAAAGAGTATGATTCCTTAAAGGAATCATACTATAAAGAAATAAATAGAGTGCAAGATCTGCCAGCTGATGAGGCTATACAGTTCTTGAAGAACAAACTTAGTGAATTAAATTAAAATGGAAACGTATTACGGAAGAGTCGAAATGTGCCTAGTGACAGATGACGACTTATTGGATTGTCTTGACTATCCTAAGGATTATGAAGGTTATATGTTCATACCATGGGAAGTGCTGAGAGCTAACGGTATGGAATCTACTGCAGAAACTCGTGATGAGTACAAATGGGTTCCTTGGCCTGAATCTCAGGATTACATGGGGTACGGAGATGATGATGTATTCCTCTTAGTGCCTGATGAGACTGGAGTAGTTCAATCGTCAGAGTACATGGTTCCTAGAGACCTAGATCCTTATCCGTACTGCGAGTCCGATGAGGATGAATCAAATGAAAGTCCTAATTAACTTATTATTCCTACTAGTGGTTCCTTTCTATGCGATTTCTCAGGAACCATATCCTAGGAAATTAATCATAGAAAGTGATACGCTAGTAGGAATTACTATTCCTCAGTTGGGAATAATAAATAAGTCCCTAGTAGAAAGGGAGTTATTTAAGATGGAGATTAAGAGTCTGAACTCAATTCTAGAATTAAAAGATAAGAAGTTATCAGAATTCTCCCTGCAAATAATCAAGCAAGATACTATGATAAATAGGTATCAAGTTCAAGTTGACTACTACCAGAGGATTTATAAGGAGCAACTTCTTGTAATATCTGAAACTCAGAAGAAAGCTTTGAGACAAAAGAGATTAGCTTGGACTATAGGAGGTATAGGGATAGGAGTCGGAGTAGCCGGATTAATAGTTATGGCAGTGCAATGATTATCGATATAACTAGAGATAATGATTTAGGTGAGTACAATCTTTACCTCAGAGATCTGTCAGTACTTATAAAATCTCCTGACCTATTCAAGTGTCTGGTACTACTCAATGAGTATCTAGTGGATAATGGTTATCAGGAACTATTGAAGGATGAGGACCTAGTATATACACTAGATTCAGCTACTATGGTGGCTATGATATCATCCAACGTACAGCTGATAAAAAGATTATCTCAGTTACCATCTAAATTTGTCCAAGCTCAAGAGAAGTTTGGTATCTCAACTCAATCATCTCAGAGAACATTCACTACTCAAAAGAAAAAAGATAATCCATTTACATCAGAGTGGGATAAAATGAGTAGAAAATTTAATAAAACTAACAAGTATGAAAAAGGATTTAAAAAATGATGAAGTAAATTCGATGGAGGTAGTAGGAGATATTCAGGAACCTGAACAGAAAGAAGTTACTCCTATCACGATCTATGAATTCGTTGTAGACTACGTAGAGTCAAAGTCGGAGAAAGATGAACTGATTCAGGCATTGGTAGCAGTAGCTACTAGAGGTCCTCTGTATGAATCGAACTTCTCAAGAACTTCTAGCAATCTTATGGAGTTGATAGATGAATGTAGGGAGTCAGCCACAAAAGATGGATGTACTCCTGAAGGATTCTCAGTTTTATTCACTCCTAGGCTATGTGATATCATAAAGGATCAGACTATAGTAGAAGTTCGCAGTACTATCCTATCCAAGATATCTCAGAAGGAAGTGTACTATAAAGAACTATCAGAAGATGAGATTGCCATTCAGGATGAATCATCCAGAAAGATGTTTGATGTAGTATCGAAGACTTTAGGAAAGATAAAAGAAGATCTTTTGAAGTAATGATCGATCTAGATATAAAGACTGGGAGGATATCTAAGACTAATCTAGACTGCTATATTAGATCTGGATATCTTCCAGTCTTCATTTGTAGATTCGTCAACTATCAGACTAAATTCTCACCTACTGCACTCAAAAGGTACAGATGGATTCATGAACTAGGTCCATGGAGTAGTTGGACTAGACTCATAAGTAGGAATATAGTAGAGTATAACTACTATTTAATACTACTTAAGTCCAGTAGATAAGAAAAGATAATTTCTTTATTTGACGTTAGAATGCTTCTCAAGTTCTAACTAGATTTAAATTCTTATTTGCTAATGTCGATGAGATTAGGATTTTATACTAATCCTAAGAGTTTGATTATGAAGTTTATCCTCATAATCTTATACGATAATAATCATTTTTAAATTATGGAATCAAGTAGATGCCCAGTAGTTTATAAGAAATTAGTTCTTATGCCGACTACTTGGAGAAAAGCTCGACGAGTAGTAAAAGAAGGTAAAGGTATCTTTGTAAGAGATAAAGTACTAGGAATTTACCTTAAACTCAAGTATAATCCTATTAAAGAAGGTGATAAACCTAATAAGAATCAGCAGGTAGTACTAGGGATAGATCCAGGATCCTGGTTTGATGGATTCACTGTAGTTAGTAAATCTGATAATAGGAACTTTCAATTCAATCATCAGTTACCTATACTGAGTAAATTGAAAGGATTAATGAATAAGAGGAAGATGTATAGGAGATTAAGGAGGTACAGACTTCGTCATAGACCTATGAGGGTAGATTCCAGGACTGGAAAGAAGATTACCAATACTGGTAATTATTATTTCCAGAATCGAGTCAATATGATCCATAGAATCGTGAATCTTTATCCTATTACGACCATTTCAATAGAGGATGTAAAATTTAATCACTTTATATCAGATCGAGGTGGGTCTTTCTCTAATATAGAGATAGGGAAGATCAGACTCTATGATTACATCATCAGAATCCTAAAAATGAATCTCATCAAATGTAGAGGATTCGATACTAAAGATATGAGAGAAACTTTATTTCCAGATAGGACAAAGGATAAGGATAAGTCCATGAGGAACTTTGATTCTCATTGTATTGACTCTTATACTATAGGGATATTAGGGTACGTAGACTTAACTAAGGATTATCGATCTTTTAGTTATCTACCCATTAAGAAGTCGTACTCAACTTCAGTTAGATTTATTGACAGAGTCAAATATCTATATAGAAGAGAATTGCACAGACTTAAGAATAAAATTAGAAATAGTAGATTCTATTTCAGATATAATCCTAAAGGAGTTAAAGTCGTGGTGGATCATAAATCTAAACTCAAGAAATCAAGATTTAGGAGTGATAGTATTAGATCCAATCATGGAGATATCTGGAGTTATTCTTATACTAAACCTGAATCCACTTATAAGAAATTCCTAGCTAGGTATGGAGGTAGTACTATTACAGTGGGAAGATCTAAGTGCGAGTACTTAGGAAATCCTAGTAAGTATTGGAATGGGGAATTCTATAGGTACTATAACATTGAAGTCTCCTATTAATCTGACTGGTGAAGCTTTATGTCTAACTAAAACGAGATATAATGAGAAAATCATTAATGATTATCCTATCACTAATGGCTATGCTATTAGTTGATGGAAAGTCATTCACTGAATCAAAACATACAGAATTCAATAAATTAGAATCAATCGAGGATTACATGACTAAGTTAGAGGACTCTCTGAGGAAGAGACGATTGGTCATGTCTATTATGTATCATGAATCGAGATTCAACGATTCGATAGTGAATGAAACTTCAGGAGCTTCAGGATGTCTTCAGATAATGAAGTCTATGGTAAGACATATCAATGCTACTGAAGGAACAAACTACACTTATTCAGATAGATTTGATAGGAAGAAATCAGAAGAGATGTTCTTCCTCATTATGGATAAGTACAATCCTACGTATGATTTAGATACTGCAGCTCATGTCTGGTACTGTGGACCTTACAAGATGAAGTCAAGGTGGAACCTATCAAGATCATACAGACGAGAGATATCTGATATCTATAATATCATAAAACTCTATGACACTATGAATAATCTTGAGAATTTACCTCCCGAGATAAAAGCTGAGAGAGTTCTGAAGGATCTCCTCAGTCAGGTACTGGATGTAGAAGTATTCAATGTCATCTACTATAAAGGTAGGGATAAGTACACGAACGCTCCCTCGGATATCTTATCAATATCATTTAAGTCATCTGATGACTTATCTAAGTACAATGAATACATCACTACATCCTCCTTATGCGATGATAGTGGAGTGAAGTTCACAGATAACTCAGTGATATACTCAGGGAGTAATCTAATTTCTTTAGTATCAGATATGATACTGGAGAAGTACAATCAGAAATTCAAAGTTTAAGTATGAAAGATGATGATCTATACATCTCATCCTTATCTACATCATTGGCTACTATAGCATCTAATTCTTCTAGTAAGTCGAGGATCTTTGAAAAAGTACTCGACTGGGAGCAGTATAAGGTGATCGGATCTAATGTGATCATAAGGATGAGTCCAGATAGCAATTCTCTGGATGTCATGAACTTACTTACTGGATCGGTTATCGTAATTCCGTTTGAGTATGTGAATCTGCTGAAAGAGGTCTATAACATATCGCAAGTTATATCTAATCCTCCTAAGGATAGATCGCACCTCGTAGATCTAGTATTTACCTTGTTTACTATATCACTGGAGCATCAACTTGGATTCTCATCCACAAATCTGAAGTCTCAGATAGTCGAGTTATACATGCTACTAGAAGATCCTATAGTATTCATAAATCTTAGATCTTTAATCTATAGAAACGCAGGGATTTCACTCCCATACTTCTTAAGTTATGATCATTCTAATGGAGAAGAGTTCTATTAGGATTCAATAGAGGGCTAGCAGCCCTCTATTTTCTTTTTTTTTTAGAAATCCACGTCCAAGAAAGGTTGATCGCCTTACTTGTGAATCAAATGAATCAAAATTTATGAGATACTATAAATTATATACAGATGGATCACACTTAAAAGGTGTTGGAGCATCGAACAGACTTGGAATTGGAGTTGTACTAGTTGAATCCGATATAGTACTTAATACAGAGTCTATGCAAGTCGATAGGCTCAAGTTTAAAGAACAGTATGGGACTGACGACGTATCAAATCCTACTATGGAGATGTTAGCAGTCCTACTTGGAATCGCTAGATTCAACTCAGTTCTATCTGGAAATTCAGTTGAGGTACTAGCAGACTATCAAGGAGTCAGTGAATGGCTCAATGGTAGATGGAGAATCAACAAACCTTACATCCAAAAGATTAAGGATGATATTATGGAACAACTGCGTGATAATAATATAACTGCCAAGTTTACTTGGATCAAAGGTCATGCAGGGGATAAGTTTAATGAAATGGCTGACAGACTAGCCAATCCTAGATAATATGTTAGAATTAGATACGTCGGTAATCATAGGGAGTAGAGTTACATTTAGTAGGATACCCACTATGTTACTAAGAAGAGTAAAGAGGGCATGTCTCAGTGAATTTACTATTAGTGCAGTGAAAGCACTAGTGAATGAGAATCGAGAGATAAAGCTCATAGTGATATTAAAAGAGATTCCAGATGTGTATGTGGACGGTGACTGTCTAGTACTCAAAGAGGAGTCCTTAACGAAATCATGTAATGGATAAAATTATACTACTAAAGAAGAAGTCGTTAAAAGCCAGTACTATATCTGACTTACTGACTAAACTTCTAAAGATGAGTGAATCAGATGTACCAGAAGGATATACAAGAACCTGGTCTTCACTCATTGACGACCTGAAGCTGAAGAAATCCATGGGGATTTCTCTTGATAAGTACTCAGAGTACATAACGAAAGAGTCAGCTACGTTATTGTCACTACTGGGATTTACTAAGTATGTCAGTAAGATTGACCTAGAAAGTCCTAGAAGAGATCTTCTACAGATAATAGTGAATAATAATAGCGCTATTGAATTGGTGGAGGATTATTATGCAGAGCATGATAAAGTTCTGACCTACTACGATACACTGAGTATACTACTCAGTAATCCCAACGAGTACCTGATAGATAGACTGAAGTTATCATCAAACCAACTGGCTATACTTGCATTAGTCACTAGGAAGTACGATCTGATAGATTGGAACAAAGTGACTAGATATGATAAGCTGAAGATCGCTAGCGAGAATGATGATTTTCTGGACTATACTAATCAGTACTTATGGGATACTAAATTTGGATTTATTGTATTCGTATTCTTACTGGATAAGAATAGGATGAAGTTCCTTAGGAATCATATTTCAATAATGTTTAAGAAATATTTATATGGGATGCATCTCGTCTGAATGTTCAAATGTAGTCACCATTTGTGATTTTATGAACGACCCTACTAATATAGAGATCAAAATGGCCTATCAACCTCTCATGAAAAATGTGATGAGATTGCTGGCTTTACCTGGATCTTTACAAGGCAGATATGACAATAGAACGATAGGCTATGTATGTCCTATCATTAAATACATAAATGATCAACTTCTAAAAGAAGGACTCGATCCAACTTGTAGTTGTGAAACTAGTACAGCTAGATGTATAGACAATGAATCGAGGTTGTCAGTACTGAATTACATGTATCAGGAAATTGTATCATACTGTATAGAAGGATACTACGAAGTGATCATGGACAAATTCATGCTAGTAGATATTGATAACAATACTGTACGTGAATTCATGACCTTGTGGATTGAGATGATGACTTGGTTAATTTATAAAGTCAATCAGAATGAGGACTGCGGATGTACAATTTAGTATTAGAGGATATTACAAACATTTGAAGACAGGTAATATCTACATGGCTAGTAAGATTGTAACGGATTGTACAAATGGTAGAGAAGATGATAGACTAGTAATTTACAGATCAGCATGGAAAGGATCAAATGATCAGATATTCGCTAGAAGATTAGATGAGTTCACTGAGAAATTTGATCCTATCTCTATATACGATCTAAGAAGAACCATAAATTCAGAACTTGATGAAGACTTTAATTTCTAAATTAAACGAGTTACCTGAAGAACTAAGATTACTAGAGATTAACATTTCAAACTTAGATGAACCTACCAAGTCGCTATTAAGATCTTATTATGGTCCTGTAGTATATCTGAAAGATAGAGAATTATGTGATCGATTAAGGGATTATAGGATTCGTTCAGGTAGATTACAAGGATCGACTACTCCTGATCTGTATGAGGTGAGTCTTCTAATAACTGGATACAGATCGCCTCAATACTTCAGATTCTTCAACCATATTCTCTACTCCTACTCAAGAGAAGTTTACAAAGTTGATGACCAGAGTACTTATAATTGCTGTATCTGTTTCAAAGAACTACAAGGATTGCATCTTTATAATTATGAATCACAACCTGGGTATCCTGAGCATGAGCATTCATTAGCTTACTCATCTAGTGGTACTGGAACTTGTATATGCAGAGAATGTCTTGTGCAGTTGATGACCTCAATCCAGGTATTATGTCAAGTAGGAGATGGTAGAATTATGACATTACTACCCAATGAGCAGAATTTATAGACTAAAAGAATATAGTAGTCCGTACCCACCTAGAATCATGATGTATGATCCATACTCCGATAAGTCAGATGATCACTCATGGTTCTTCAATTGGGTAAAAATTCTTCCAGATAAGGAGGATGAAGACATACTAGTAAGGATAGAGTATGATAAAACTAAATCTTCTGATGGAATAAGGTACAAACTCCTAGATGGAAAAGAGATATTTGTATCACCTGAGGATGTAGTGATATTCCCTATGAATCCTGATGGAATTGTAAACTTCCTAGTAATGAAGAGAACTGCGGTGTATAGGATCTATGATATCCTACCTAAAGAGAAAAAACCTTCATTACTATCTAGAATAAAAAGAGGTCTCCTGAACCTGGCAGGCCTTAATCCTGAGTAACCGACTAACCATTGGTTACTCAGGATTTATTCATTTTATTAGAATAACCTGAACAAACTAAATAATAGTAAGTATGAATCAAACTAACGTTAAGTACAAATTCTTCTACGGAGGAGTCCTAAGTAACTTTCATAGGACTAGGATAGTAGACGAAAATGGGCATGAATTCTTCTGTAGTGAGCAGAAGTTCATGTATGACAAAGCCATGACTTTCAAAGATGAAGAAGTGGCATTAAAAATTCTAGAGATTACTGATGATCCATCAGAATGCAAGAAGTACGGTAGACAAGTGAAGGACTTTGATCAGAAAGTCTGGGATGAAGTAAAGTATGATATTATGTACAGAGCTAATTATCTCAAGTACTCTCAATCAGAGAATTTACTTGAGTACCTAGCTAGCTTACATGAGTATGAACTAGTAGAAGCCAGTCCATATGATCGTATCTGGGGAATTGGTTACAACTCCTATGATGCAATGAATAACATTCCTAACTGGGGTCAGAACTTGCTGGGTAAAATTTTAACCGACCTCAGCAATAAGTTTTACTTCGATCTTAAATCCAAGGGGTAGTTATGAATTATAACATAAGGGCTAGTTATGATGAGTCAATTTATCATATAAGGAGTGATACGATGGATAAGTACAGTACTATGTCCTCAGATCATCTAGTAAGATTCTATAGTGTATCCACTGAATCAGATCTGAATCTAGTTCTGTATGATATGACAAGATTATACAAAGAATCCTATTTCTCATCGAACTCTATCTACATAGGTCCTGATACTTATTCATGTAGTTTCAGAGAACTCCCTAGGTACTCTCCTAAGAGAGGAATGAGGGTGAGACAGAGGTCTGGAGATTATAAGATCAATGCTGAATCCTTGGATGAGTTATTGGATTCCATGAGTAAGAAGATCATAATCATAAGAGACTTCTTAGATAGCCTAGCATTCTATGATAAAGGGAATCGAAGATTGATAAATTATCTAATGAAGATCTTTAATTCTCCTCATGACTTCATTCTAATGTACAATAGGTCAGACTTGGAAGAAATCTACAATGAGAACTCAAGTAGACTATTCAAATCTGTAGATAGGTCAGGGACTAAGGTGATAGGATCTTTACTAAGGGCTTCTGTATTTTGTCAGAAGTTCGATGGGTTCAATAAGGAGTTGACTCCAGATCCTGTAATCATTCCACAATGAACTCTAGAACTAATTAGAAATATCAATAATTTAATCAGGATATGATTGATTTAGATGAAAATGAAGTAATGGATGATCCGGTCATCAAAATTGATGATCCAGATCAGGATGACTCTGCAGAGCTCGATGAGTTCATATCTGATGAGGACCCTCAGGGAGATTCACCAGAAGAGGATCATCAGCCGAGAGCTGGAGGGATCACTAGGACTGAGCTACTTCTTAGTAGACTTTATGACAATATGAAGACTCAGGATCTAGAAACTCTGACGTCAGTAGTTATCTCAGCCAATCCAGTTCATACCAGTGGATCTACTATTAGCAATTACATGCTGGAGATCTTCCACAAGCAAGGTAAGAACCGAATGCCTAATAGTTTCAGTACTGGACTACTAGAAGGAGCTGATGTAGAAGCCGCACTGGAAGGTGAAGAGGAAGCCTATGGATTCAATGAACAGTTAATGAAATCCTATAACGAAGTAGTGGGAGGATTCTTATCTTATCTGAGTAACATGGATTATTCTAAGGATAATGCAGTCAATAAGAAGAGGAAACAAAGACTACTCCCTGCATTCATTATCTATCTACTTTCCAGTAAGATCTACACTCCTCTAATTGCTAATATTGATGTACTTCCATTCGATTATCAGCAGCAAGTGAGAGAAGCTTTTCAGAAGATTCAAGATCAGAAGCATGAGATCGTAGAAGAGGTAGCTAGGGAGTTCGAGAAGAGGGGAAGGGATAAGCTGGCTGAGAAGATCAGATACATGGGACTTTCATTCTTCAATAGAGAACCAAATGAGATAAGAGGAGCTGCAGAATTCAATGATGTAGGAGGATTAAGTCCAGAGGATATAGAGATCTATAGAACATATAGAACTAAGTACATCTCTGGATCAAGATCCATGACTCAGGATCAAGCTAGTGATCTTATTGAGGTAGTTGTCAGTGAGGATGAGGGGATCTCAGAGAGACTGAAAGATAAAGTGAGAACTGAAGCTATCAGAGATGTCAGAGAGGAGTTTGTCAGATATGCACAAGAAACTAATGTGGATAATGACATACTAAGTAGGATCATTCTGAAGGATTACTAAAAATCACAATAAATGGCATCATTAGAAATATTAACTGATGAGGATATCCTTGACTACACCAGAAGAGGATCCAAAAATTTCGTTCTCACGACTCACCTAGATGCAAACCTTAAATTCAAGACATTCATCCCTGTAAGAGGTGGAGTTTATGATGTTGAGGTATTCGGATCTCCTTACAGGGATCGATGCATCTGTGGTAAAGTGAGGACTGTATCCAACGAACCTTGTCCTGAATGTGAAGCTATCGTATACTCTAAGATAGAAGCACTGAGAAGGTTCGCTAGGATAGAACTTCCATTCTATTATTTGAATCCCATGAGATTTGATGTTTTTCAGGAGTTCATTGATAGAATATTCCCAGATAAAGAATTCGAATTCTCGGATTCGACTGGAGAATTTTATAAAACTGGATCAAGATACAAACTGACCCAGAAAGTCTATGATTCATGTCAATTTGAATATGATGACAGACTGAAGAAACTGATTGTATCTGATATAATCACCGATATGGAGAAGTCCAGTTACGAGGGACTACTGAAGTTGATTCAGGAGTTCAGACCTGGTGATGTAAAGGAGTACAAGTCCTATATCAATAGGCTTTATTTAGTACTCCCCACTATCATGAGACCTCCCTCGTATACAGTCAAGAATGGAAAGCCTGAATTGGGTATTCCTAAGTTGACTACTTGGTACCAGATTATCCTGAGATTCATGTGTAGTGCTAATAAGGATGCAAAGTCCTTTAACTACGATACAGTGCTATCTCAGTTTAAGACTCCAGGTGAGAAAGTGAAGTATACAGCACTTCTAAGGGCTATGTTGGAGAATGGATTACGTCAGGCAACTGACCTACTCAACTCATCCAAAGAGAACTTGGCTCGTGACCTGTATTCAATTAGAACAAGTAATTCAGGAAGATGTCCTATTGTGCCAGCAGTAGATCTTCCTATTGACGAGGTAGAGATACCTATACACTTAGCATATGAGATCTGTAGATCAGGATTCATCAAGTATCTAATGGAGGAACTGAACTTCTCAGAGGATCAGGCTATCCTTAGTACTAAGGAGGAAGCATTTGATCCTGAGATGCAGAAACTCTTCAAGACATACGCAGAACAACAAGTGGTGGTCATCAATAGACCTCCGACATTGCATAGTTAGCTGATACACAGGTAATTAAGTATCATATTTGTGCAATTAAAACTCATTGAATTGCTGGAACCTCCTAGTAATAGGAAAATCAGCAGCGAAGTTTGCAATCAAGTAATATAACGAACTAGAAAGCGAGTTAGGTAAGATAATTCTTCGAATTGATATGATAAAAGTTAAGTTATTTGGATTCGATAGGTCAGCTCATATGAAAGAACTTCATAGATCTGGCAGGTACTTAGGTACTAGCAGGATCGGTCAGTGGAATTCATCTGATCAGAAGAGATTACGTATGAATGAGATTAGATCTAAGAATTCTCTGGATAAATCATCAAGAGGGTACGGATCTGAGTATCAAATGAGGTTGACCAATCGAAGATTATTACATAATAAGTTCCAGTCCCAATCCGGATACTTCTACATCTTAGAATTCCCTGCTTCGATAAAAGTAGGATTCTCAAAGAACTACGAGGGCAGAATATCTTATTTGGGAGGGAAGATTCTGGAGGTAGTAGCTGGACCTACGAATGATCTGGCTGATCTAGAATTTGATATACTAGTTAAATTTCAGGACTGCACTCTGCTGAGTAGTGATGGTTCAAGATATACTGAATTCATGGACAAGAAGATCTCTAAGGAAGTCATCAAGTTTGTGAATAGTACAGTAAAGAAATCAAAGAATCTCAGCATCATTAAATGATTGCAGAAACGTTCAACGACTATCGAAAAGCAGTAGAAATACTGAACTGAGTAGAGTAGGGTGTAAGCTTATGACATCCGAAGTGGTGAGTATCCTGAGTAAGGATAATGATATAGTCTTAACTGTACTGAAAAGTACAGAAGTTCATGGAACATGAGTCCTGAGAACTGCATGAGAGTTGCGACCTCATGTGAAAATTTTGGAGTATAATTTGATCGCGTTATAGTAATTTATTGCGCGAGTAAAACCTATTGAATTGCTGGAAAATCTGTCATGAACTACAGATAATCAGCAGCTAAGATTCTGAATTATGAATGAAGTAGAATTATATAGTTATTACTATAACCTTAATCCATACAAAAGGACCCTTGATAAGGAGGAGTATACTAGAAGATCCTCAAATAACGGAGTTTATTATTTACTTCCTGAGTGGGTTACTAATAGTCCAGATAAATGGGTATCATCATGCACTATATGGAAATCCTTAGAATACTATGGTATGACTACTCAGAATTACTATGATATAGTAGTCCTAGGACTTAAGTCACCTGATGATAGACCTAAATGTCATAGACCAGAGTGCGGAAATTTCGTAGAATTTATAAATATATCATCAGGATATAGAAAATTCTGTAGCATTTCATGTAACTCTAAATATCTAATCTCAACTAATGAAGATTTCGTAAAGTCCTTTGTATACTCATCTCTTGGGAAGAAAGAATCTCCTGAAGCTAAGAAAAATAGGGTAGAAGGGATTACAAGAGCTCATAAGGAGAATCCTGATAACTGGAAAGGTTGGCATCAACCTGAAAGTGCTAGAAAGAGTATGTCTGAGAAGAGATCTGGGAAACCTAAATCTAAGTCTCATAAAGCTAATTTGAAGAAGTCGGCCATAAAGAGATATAGAAGAATGCCTGATCTCATGCCCACTTATGGCAATAGTAAGAAAGGTCACTACACTCCTGAGAAGTCAAATGGAGAAGATATCTACTACTTATCATCATGGGAATTAAAATTTATGGAATATTGTGATTCTAAGGAGTATATAGTATCTGTAAATTCTTGTAGGGATCTCCTAGTTCCTTATATAAAGCCTACTGATAACGAAGAACATACTTATAGGCCTGATTTTCATTTAGTTCTAGAGGATGGGAGAGATATAGTAGTAGAAGTGAAACCGAAGGGATTAGTATATGATGATATAGTAGTAGCCAAACGAGAAGCTGCTATTAAGTTATTCTCAGATGCTAATATTATATACATAACTCTTACTGAGGATGAAGTGTTGGATGAGAAATTCAACCTGTTAGAATTTCTAGAGGATCCGAAAGAATACTAATGATTCAGAATAAAGTTCAACGACTATCGAAAAGCATGATATCAGGTATCATGAACTGAGTAGAGTACAGTACAAGCGCGTTTGGTACTGGAAGTAGTAGGTGCCCTAATGGGTAATGATATAGTCTGATCTGCATTGTGAGATGCAGCTGTAGTCATTGTACTACGGTAGTAGAGTAGCGAACTACTATGAACATAAATGGTAAATTAAGATTGACTCCTAATTACACAATGGGATTACCGATCCTACTGTGTAGTCAATTAGGTGGAGACTTCGATGGGGATAATTTGGCCTTTCATCTAGTCCCTGAGACTATAAAAGATGAGGTATTCGAGAAATTATCTCCAAGGAATGTGTTATTATATCACAAATCATTACAACCAATAATAGTTCCAAGTCACGAGTTCCTTAATAAAATAGGGACTCATCACAGTAATGTGATGATGAACAACTCTCTAATTGCTGGAAAATCCTAACGTAAAGTCGAGGACGATCAGCAGCTAAGATTAATTCAGCTATTCATATAGTACTAAAGATTATTATATGGATGATATATACAGAAAATATAAGAAATTAAATATCACTGGCGAAATAATCCCTCATAATGAATTTGTAAAAGTATGTATTACTAAGTCAGGTAGGAAGTTGTATAAGTATCTCTATGTATCCTGGATATCAGGAAATCCAGATGAATTCATGATAATAGAGGAATTATATAGAAAACTCCCTAGTGATCTTGATTTTCAATCATATTATGATATAGTAGTATTGGGATTAGAATCTCCTAGTGATCGTCCTAAATGTATTCATTGCGATGATAATTGTGAGAGTAAGTTTAAACCTCCAGTGGGTTATTTAGGATATTGTAGTAAATCAAAATGTAGGTATTCCCATACAGGAGTACTAATAAGTAAGAAGTTAAAAGGACGTCCATTATCAGAACAAAATAAACAAAGCTTAAGTAAAGTTAAGAAAGGAAAGAAATGGACGGATAAGGACAGAGAAGCTAGACCTGGGTTTACCATGAAAGGAAGACGTCATAAATTAGAGACTAGATTAAAGATGTCACTATCTAGGAGAAACCAGATAATTTCTAATGCTCCTCTTTATAAGTCAGGAGAAATGAAGTCTAGTAAATGTTCAGTAGAGTTACATTATATGTCCTCTTACGAACGAGATTTTATAAAGTTATGTGATTCTAGCAAGTTTATTAGTAAGATAGAAGTTCCCGAACCTATACTATACTCATACTCTGGAGAGTTTCACATGTACTACCCTGATTTTCTGATAACTACTGATTCGGGAAAGAAAGTTCTAGTAGAAATCAAACCAATTTCTTTAGTGAATACTAAGTTAGTAATTACAAAAAGATTATATGGAAGAAAGTGGTGCAGAGAGAATGATGCAGTCTATGTAACATTGACTCAAAGAGATATCTACAAGAACAAGAAAGGGACTCCTAAAGAGATAAATTACTCTCTTAGGATTTATGATTATTTCTATTAACAATTTACTGCGAATAGCTGAATTAATGAAGTTCAACGACTAGATCGAAAGATCGTACAACTCAAGTCAATAATGGAGTTGGAAATGGGAGTTACCTAATTACTTAGGTAAAGATATAGTCTGGTCTGCATAGATAACATGCAGCTGTAGAAGATACAGAGTAGGATCTGACGAGTCCTACTGAACATAAACGAAATGGCCTAGCACTGGCCACCTCCGTGACTTTTGAGGATCCTTCAGAAGTGAAGAATCCGAGGAACTTGTATACATCATTTGCTGATCTGGTGAAGGATGTAGAGATTAACAAAAAGATTAAGTATAATCAACTCATACTATTTACTGGCAAAGTAGGTGAGCTGACGTACAAGAAGAAAGTAACAACTTTTGGACGCCTAAGAGTATCTCAGATCATAAAGGCTGACATTGATTCAATCCAGGGAGTACTGAAAGCACCTCTTGATCGAATTGATGGAGGATCGGCTGCTAGACTGATGGTATTCTTACAGCAGTACCCTGATTTCGTAGAAAGAGTGAACGAACTTCAGAAGTACTGTTTGAAACTGGTCTCGAAGGCTGGAGTAGTTCAGTTTGATTTCGAGTCATTGTATGCTAATACTAACACTGTAACTTATGAGGAAATTAAGAAGATCGCTAACGACCCAAAGTTAAGTGATCCTCAGAAAGTACTTATGATGACAGAGAAGTACAAGAAGTACATTGACGAGATCAAATCTGAGTTCAGTGATGAACTGAAGGATGATATAAAGTATGCTAACAGAATCAAACTTGATTCACTAGTAGATATTGTAGCACCTGCATTCATCATGTCTGGAGTCAAAGAGAAACCTTTGATTAATGATTCCAGTCTTTATAGCGGTATGACGAATAAGGCTTATGTAGATCATGCCGTGGAGAACCGTTCACTTCAAAGTCTGAAGGTCTCAGGCGTTCCAAAGAGTGGCTTAATCTTAATAGGTCACTATAAACCAGGTGAATTGCTGGGAAATCCTGTTAGGATTATCTGACTAGATAAGATGGTTACTTATCAGTAATACTAGATAATATAGGGATAATCAGCATCTAAGACTTATACTTAAAGAAATAAATTAGTCACATATTAATGCAAGTTTTATTTGATTATGGATCTATATGAATTATATAAAGAGATCTCTGATCGAAATCCAGATAAAGGTATAGAACATCATGAGTATATAGATAAATCTACTAGATTTAAGACTAAGTATTTCGTTCCTGAATGGTTAGGATCTGACGATTACAAGGATGCCTGGATATCTGCTAGAGAGTTGACTTCTATGATAGAATCATTAGGGATAACTCGTCAGATATACTACGACTTGGTAATACTAGGGATCTCAACTCCTGATGATAGACCCAAATGCAAACATAGGAACTGCTCTAATGAGGCAATTTTCATGGGGAGTAAATATAGTGATTATTGCTGTGTTAAATGTGCCAGATCAGAGTCGTCTCTAGGTAATACTTATGCCAAAGCTAGAACTGGATATAAACAGAAAGAATCTACTAAAAAGAAGATTTCTGAGAAGTTGATGGGGAATAAGAATGGACTGGGTCACGAGGTGTCTGAGGAACATAGACGCATCCTTTCTGAGAAGATGGCAGGGAATAAGAACGGCGTAGGGATTACTCCATGGAATAAAGGAAAGAAAGCATCTCCTGAACTAAGAGTAAAATTATCGTTGGCTCAGATAAATAGGTCATTAAACGGAAATGGTCCTAAAACTAGAGGATTTAAGTCAGGGAGGTATCATTTAGAAAGATTCAATCTTGATACTTATTATCAGTCCTCCTATGAACAAAAGTTCCTTATCTACTTAGAAACTTATCTGGACGTAGTAGAAGTGAGTAGAAAGGTCCCTATTATCAGATACTACAATCCAGTAAAGATGGCTGAATGCAACTATGTTCCTGATTTCTTATTGAAACTATCTGATGGATCATTAGTGCTAGTGGAGATAAAACCTAAGTACCTACTAACAGATAAGGTAGTGAAGGCTAAAATAGGTGCTGGTACTGATTACTGCTCTAGACACAATTTGAGATATATGATCCTTACTGAAGAGAATTTATTCACTGATACTGGTGAATTTAATTATCAATTGGATCTAATAAGCATGCTCAGATCTAACCAATCTGAGGATTAATTTAAGTATAAGTAAAGTTCAACGACTATCGAAATCACATTCTGTGAAGAATGGAAGAAAGTAGAGTAGGATGTAAGTCAATAACGACATCCGAAGTGCCTGGATCTGGAGATTCCAGATAAGAGATAGTCTGGTCTATATGGAGACATATAGTAGCAGAGTGACGACCTGCATAAAACATGACGATTTAACTAGACAAATTGAATTTACTCTTAATTCACTAACTTGGGAACCTGGATCTGATGATAAGAACAAAGGAATCCTAATTCCTAGGTATCGCTCAGAGGGTCGAATGGGTCCTGATGGTAAGATTTATCCCAGATTTGGAGGCAATCCTGATGAGAATGACAAGGTACTAGTACGTAGTATTATCACCAAATCCAAGAATGACGGAATCGTCACTCCTGATCTCATCAGTACGGGTTATAATGATTTCACTCCTGGGGCGGCTATCGGGATTAGCTTTAGCACCTCGATAACCCAAGCTATTACACAACGTTCGCTATCGCTTTAATAAATAGAGCCGTTATGCAGTGATGCATGATCGTAATCTCCTTAACTGCTGGAAACTCTCATAATTCTATGAGACAATCAGCAGGTAAGATTCACCTAGCGGTGAATAAACTTCAACGACTAGATCGAAAGATCGTACACTGTAAGTCTAGAATGACAGTGGAAATGGGAGACATCTCATTAATGAGATGAAGATATAGTCTGTTCTTAGTAGTGATACTAAGAAGTTCATAAGAGAACTGCATAGATCTGACGAATCTATGTGAACACTTAAGAAACATGGCGGACATGAACGTGTATTAGATCAACAAGGTTATCTCAGAGCTCCTGAGAACTGTACCTTAGAGAGTGATACAAATTGGATTAAACTGAAGTCAGGTAGGAAGGAACTACTGTATCCGAAACCTAGTAATTTCGTACTGAATGATCAACCTTCGTATCAGAAGGGAGAGGTCGTCGGTACATCCTATCATACTACATCTCCTATCTACAGCCTGAATGCTCTTATTGCATTACTGAGAGCTCAAGGTGGTGAAGGAGTAAAGTATTATGAGAAGGATACTCCTTATATGTCAGAATGCTATGCTTACGATTCTGGAGTTATTCATTATGAGTACGATCAGTCTCGTGAGTCCGTAGTAGTGAAGATTGGAGCTAGGGAGTATGACTACAATCCTAATGCTATCTACTATTATCCTGAGGGTACGATGATCAATAAGTATCAGAGGATTTGTTCAGGTATAGCTAATATGGATAAGATTACTAGGGAAGTGAATAATGATACAAATGAAATGTATCAGATGTTCAGGATGCAGTTCTATGAACTAACTTCAGGAAAGTATGCATCCAAGAGAGTAGTAGATCCTGAAGATGTAAGGGAAGAATTAGTAGAGATGTTATTCGTAGGTTTGACTCATACTGATATGAAGAAGGGAACTTCTGATTATCTGGGAGTTCGTAGATCTGTCAAGGAATCAGGATCGTTCTATACCTTATTGTCGTACGGGTATGCTAGCGAAGTGATTAAGAAAGCTCTGAAAGGTGAAGTAGAACTCAAGGGTGATGTTATGACTAACACTATCCTTGGAGTGCTACTGAATAACACTCTTGATGACGATTTAAATTACAGATAAAGTATGGCAGGAATCAAACTTGAATTAACTGATCTACCTGAATTTACGGACTCATTGGAGATAACGATTGTAGTGAAGAAGGATGGGACTATCATACAGAGGGTAGTCCCAAATCCTCCTTCTCCTCAACAACCGTCGTATGTACCTCCACGTATCCCTAACACTCCTCCGATTAGTCCAGGTTACATAGGGGATCCTCCTCCAGGAACGATCCCTAATATAACTTGTAATATTCCGAAAGGAGCAGTTCCAGATAGTAATAGGAATGTAGCAGTCCCACCAATAGGTCCTACTGATCAACTGAGTAGTAAACCTGCCTCGGTTGAAGGGGTAGTACCGACTATGATGGGAAACTTTTAATTGATAAAATTATAACTACTATGGATAATACCAGAGATACGTTTTATCAACTTAGACTGGCGTACGAAGTTCCATACGACATTCTAAATGATGAGAAGGAAGAGGTAGCTAATGCTAGGAGAATCCTGTACGAGAGAATCAACTCTCGTATGGGGGACTCCCTAGTCATATTTAACTCTTCCTTAGTAATGCATAGACTATCAGATACCTATAACTACATACTGACCTATGACTCTTTATTCCTTGATAGCGTAAATCTACCGATGAGTAGCTATGTAGAGGCGAAAGAATTATGCGAAGGTCTAAAGGAAGAATTCACTGAGTTCTTTGAAGCTTTAGGTATTAAGTATAAGATCTTAAACGTCAAAGCATTATTATAACATGAGCAATTTTAATGACTATTTTAAGTCAAAATGTCTGAACCGTATAATGGACTCATTCCTTACTGGAGTGGATCAGTACTGTTCTGACACTAAGATCACTAAACTTAATTACTATATAGAGGATGAGGATGAAGCTCATACCGCTACCTACTATATAGAGAATGGATTATCATCGGAATTCAATGTAAGAGTAGACTACGAACTTAACAATGACGGAGAGATCAGAACTGATTACGCCAGATTCCCTAAGGAGATCAACAATACATTCATTGTTGATGGAGACTATCGTATCAGTACTTCAGTACTAGTGAAGGATAACGAAGTAAGATTTAAAACTGAGACTGTAGCAGGTCGAGATCTGACTTTTGTTACTTTTGACTATAATCGAAAGTACATCACTAATACTCAGACTCTCATCATCACTAATCTGGATCAATTCATAGAAGGATCTGTCATCAAGAGGAAGGATATAACTATCGACGAGATAGATGATATCTTGAAGACTGAGGAGGGCAAGAAACTTCTGAAGTTATCCAAGAGACAATCCTTGAAACTTCAGATTAAATTAAATCTTGACTTTGCTCCTGAGTACATAGATGGTAAACTACTGTCTGCATGTAATGGGGTGGAGGATGATAGAAAATTTGATTATGTAGTGGATAAGTCCATCAGGACATCAGTTCAGTTAATGATGGACTTCATGATGAAGGATAATAATAGGGAGAATTTCAGGAGAACTAAACGAGCGATGACTACGTACTTTACTAGGTACAAGAAGTTGCAGTTGAGTTACCTGACGAATCTAGCACACCGATTTGTAAAAAAAGGTAGTGCAGAAATTCAGATACCTCCTGGAATCAATCCTATTAACTTGGATGGATTCAAGTCCAAGATCCAGATCTCAGAGTTTGTAGCTTACAATAACACATTATCTGATCTGATTGATATTGCAGATACTCCTATCAATAACAATACCAATCTCCAGAACTCAATCACTGTATCGACTCATATTACAGATGAGGGAGTTAATTTCGATGTGTATGACAAGAAGTTCAAGAAGATTCAGATTGAATATCTAGATTATCTTAACTCTAAGGTAGTAGCATCTGAGTATGTAGATTATGATAACAATGAACTGAAACCTATCAACGGAGAGGTGGAAGTCAAGTATCGTATGAAACGTATGATGGTACCTGTCAAGGAAATTGATTATATAGATCTTCATCCTGACTATAGATTGTCAAGTACTGCGCGCAGGATTCCATTTGTGAATTATACTGACTCAGTACGTGTATCTATGGGATCTTCTATGCTTCGTCAGTCCATTACGTTGGTTGATCCTGACAAACCATTAGTTGATACAGGTAACAATGAGGAATTGGCAGAGAATGTCATGACTGAACGTTACACTGGAACTACTGGTAAAGTCATAGATATTACAGATGACGAGGTTATCATCAAGGATGATGCATCTGATAATCCTATTAAGTTTAAGAAACATTCAGTTATTAAGTCGATTAATAACGTAGGATTATTCAGTAGTGTCAAAGTAAAGGTAGGTGACAAAGTTAAGAATGGAGATATCATTATCTCTGCAGTAGGTATTGAACCTGATACTGCAAGAACTGGTATCAATGCGAAAGTATTGTTCCATGCTTACAAAGGACTTACTAATGAGGATGCAGTAGTCGTATCAGAAAGTTACTCACGGAAGATGGCTCACTATAGTATCATTGATGTTGATGTTAATATACGAGCGAATTCTAAGATCAACTGGATTCTCACTCCAGGAACCAGAGTTAAGTCAAAAGATATACTAGTCAAGATTGTCAAGACTGGTAGATTGAATGAAGTTAACTCGGCTCTTCGTGAGAAACTGGGAGGATTACTGACTGACGAGACTGGCAACCCTTTGAATACTTATGTCATTGACAGTAGTGTTGTCGTACCTAACAACATTACTAATGCTGTAGTATCTGATGTACTGATTAAGAAGAATAATCCTAAGATTCCCAGAAGTAGCAGGGATAATGAGAAAACTCAAATCTTTGCTAAAGATAATGAGGAATTAGTGAAGGATTACGAAGAGAAGTATGATCGCTCTGATGTACTGGCAGAGTTCCCTGACTATATTGCAAGAGATAGACTTCAGGACTTTGAGACAGACAAAAAGGATCTTCGATTGACGTACGTTATAAAAGTACGATTGATCGTTATGAACGAGTTGAAAGTGGGAGATAAGTTAACAAATAGGTACGGTTTACGTCTATAAGCCGTAATAAAACGATGTGAATTGCTGGGAACACTTGACAAGAGTCAATCAGCAGCGAAGCTGCATTCAGAGTGATGCAGAACGTTCAACGACTATCGAAATCATACAGAAGTGTAGAAGAAAGTAGAGTACAGTACAAGTCAATAATGGTACTGGAAGTGCATCGTATCTCGTAAGAGATAAAGATATAGTCTGATCTATACTGAGAAGTATAGCTGTTTAAATCGACAGTACTCAATCTGACGAATTGAGTAGAACATGAATGGGAAAGGGAGTGATCTCTAGGATCATACCTGACGACGAAATGCCACGAGTAAACGGAGAACCATGTGGAATAATTCTAAATCCTTACTCAATAATCGGACGCAAGATAGAATTTTGTCTTGCTGCACTGAGAAGTGCATGAACAAATAACTACGTGAATTGCTGGGAAGTCCTTAGAGCCTTAGGAAATTGATGAACTAGTCACTCATCTACCTCCTTGGGATTGGATAATCAGCAGCTAAGATTTATGCTAGGGTAAAATTTTGTAATTATGAACTTAATAGAATTATATAAAGAACTTTCAGATCGAAATCCAGATAAAGGAATTCCTCATCCTGAATATAGGAGATCATCAGGAGGACATAAAGTAGAGTACTTTATCCCTAAATGGTTAGGACTGAATACTGCTAGCGATCTTTGGATACCAGCCACTAATCTGCCTAAACTACTGGAGTCAGTGGGATTAACTAATCAGATTTATTATGATATAGTAATCCTGGGACTGTCATCTCCTGACGAGAGACCTAAGTGTAATCATAAGGATTGCAATAATACTACAATATTCTATAATCCTACTAGAGGATACAGTAGATATTGCAGTATATCATGTGGGAGTAAAGGGAAACCTAAAGGTCACTACTTTGAAGTCGGAAATCAGGTGAATAAAGGTAGGAGAGCTACAGAAGAACAGAGATTAAAACAATCTGTCAGTAGAAGAAAGTACTACAAAGAACATCCTGAAGTTCTGGCATCACGAGGAGGTAGTCATAGATTCAAGAGAGGGTGGTACTATCTGAAAAGATTCGACAGGAAAGTTCAGTATTTATCGTCATATGAATTAGACTTTCTAAAAGAATACTTAGAAATCAGTACTGAAATTGTGGATTTTCTAAGAGTTCCTCCTATCAATTACTATAATTCCAGGAAACTCAAGACTTGTAGATACTTTGCTGACTTCTACCTGGAGTTGACTACAGGTGATAAAGTACTAGTAGAAATAAAGCCCAAAGCATTATTATCAGATGATATCGTGATAGCTAAAGCAAAGGCAGCAAGAAAGTACTGTAGTGATAATGGAATCTCTTATCTAGTACTAATCGAGGATGACTTGTACCTAGATAGAGGATGCCATAACTTCAATAGTAGTATATCACTTATTAGAAAATTATCCGAAATGACTGAATCTGACTAATTCAGTGGATAACCATCAGGCATAAATAAAGTTCAACGACTATCGAAATCACATTCTGTGAAGAATGGAAGAAAGTAGAGTACAACTCAAGTCAATAATGGAGTTGGAAGTACGTAGCATCTCACTAGTGAGATGAAGATATAGTCTCAACTTGTATGTGAGTACAAGACGTCCTATTAATGGACTGGTAGGATCTGACGAGTCCTATTGAAGATAATTGACCGAGTGTGGTAATGGAAACTGGACTTTCGAACGTAGCCGTGAGGCTGTATGAGATAGTCACAGAGATGATAAACACTGGAAGAAAGGATGAAATTCTTCCGTTGCTGAATAAATATTATGACAAGAAATTCCAGAAGATGAGGATTACTGAATTCCTTCGTAAGTACAAGGAACAAGGTTTGAATCTCTTCTCATTTGATGTAGGATGCTTTAGTAAGTACACTCCTGAGATTATCCAGAAATGGATGAATGAACTGGGGGTATCTACATCGAGTGAAGTGGAAATTCCTGCTCTGGAAGCTGCTGATCTTGATGCCCTGAAGGATGCGATGTCTGAAGAGGAGTTCGAATCCTATAAGGAGTCACTGAAGGGTAAATATGTCAAGATTGATAGGCCTTTGATGTATGGATACAACTATATCATTAAGCTCTATCACGTCCCAGAGGCAGCTAACAAAGTTACGTCTGATATGACTGACAATAAGTATGGGGCACCAATTTTAGGTGGTGGAAAATACAGACGTGAAGGTGAACTAGTGCTAGTGGCATAGCACTACGCCTCATCATGCAGTGATGCATGATAGTAACTGTGTGAATTTCTGGGAACTCTGTAGAGATACAGACAATCAGAAGCTAAGACTCATTTATCAGTGAGTAAAGTTCAACGACTATCTCGAAAGAGAGTAGAGGATAAGTCAATAATGATCCTCGAAGTGCACAGTATCTGATTACTCAGATAAAGATATAGTCTAGTCTGCATCGTGAGATGCAGCAGGTCTCAATAGGTAGGCCTGCATATGATCTGACGAGTCATATGTAATATAAACGCAAAAAATCGGAGAAATGGAGTTGAGTGACATAACGCTCCTCTACATAGTGATATGTGGATGTAAACTACGTGAATTGCTGGGACGACTCAAGTAGTCAATCAGCAGGGAAGTCTGATTTAATCAGAAACCTTCAACGACTATCCAGGAATGGAGTAGAACTCAAGCAGGTAGATATCTACGATTCTAACGGATCGTAAGATGCTAATGGAGTTCGAAGTGCGTAGTATCTCGTGAGAGATAAAGATATAGTCTGATCTGTGCTGAGAAGTACAGCATCCTTATAAGGATGAAGTAGGAGTTGCGATCCTACTTTAACATAAATGGGACTCCTAGCCCGTAATGCCACTGAATTTATTCAAGCAACGAGGGAAGATTCCTCGAAAGAAGATAGTCAATTATTCTTGAACAACCTATTGGGTCTTGGATTGAGAGTAGTTGATGAATCTGGATATAACCTAGGCGGATCTGAACAGAAGAATGCTATGAAGCGTCTGAAGTACAAGTACGCTGGGATCAAACTACCATTTAGAAAATAGAGAAGTATGTCAAGATGTTTAATGCTAGCATCACCAGTATATACTCCTATTTCCTTGGACGGCATAGTTAATAGTGATGACCTCAAGCCGAGCTGGTCTAAAACTGGCTTGACTGAGGATCATCACATAACTATAGTATATGACAAAGATGGAGTCATAGATCAGAATGCTATTCTGGGTGACTTGAAATCCATCCTGAAGTCTGACTATGATGTCTTCATGAAATTTCTTGAGGATGATCATCAGTTCAGAGTTGATGGCATGTTTGATCTTGAAGTATTCGATACTGATGAGTATGATTATTTAGTCCTAGTACTGAGAAGAAACAATGAATTGTATAAAATATTGAATCGATCTCAGGAAGGACTAAGGAAATCATATGAGATCACGAGTGATTATCCTGAGTACAAAGCTCACATCACACTGGCTGAGCTAGTACCAGGATCAGGAGCTAAGTACTTGGAGAATGAGGATCTAAAGAAAGTCCTCAGAGATAGTACAGTATCATTTGAGGATCTTGTATTCAGTATGCATGACAAGACTGATGTGAAAGAAGTGGTATGGAGTATCACGACTTTCCATACGCTGGAAAGGTTATTTAGAGAGTATTAAATGGTGACATAACGTGATCAGAGGATTAGATTCTCTGATCACGTTATTCATTTCAATTCAGCGGTTTAGAAAGGGTGCAAACCTTAATTGTGAACAAAGGGTAATCCTGTTAAGTTAGCCTCAACTAACTCCAGGTGAGTATTATTTTATAATAGTAGATAAAATTCTCAGTCATATAATTGATCTAGAAGTCCGGATAAGAATCAATTATAACAACTAGGATTTTAGTAGAACCAATAATACTCACCAGGTAGAGATTTGATCTACAATGGG